>Ga0308157_10000186_pt1 | contig 258539 bp, 242 predicted proteins | sample PhyBR1_FD_201035 | JGI IMG/M metagenome (GOLD analysis project Ga0308157, IMG submission 201035) | Phyllosphere microbial communities from UC Gill Tract Community Farm, Albany, California, United States - DLSLB.R1 | ecosystem: Host-associated > Plants > Phyllosphere > Unclassified | place... | reverse complement strand
CACGACACACTGAATCTCAGGCTTTACGATCCACGGTGATGTGGATTGTTGACATTAGAGGAAGTGGGTTTGCCGTGGGCAAGGTATCTGTCATTGTGGTCGGTGCTGGTTCGGCGGGATCGGTAGTCGCGCGACGGTTGATTGATGCCGGTGCGGATGTCACCGTGTTCGAGGCTGGGGGAGAAGATACTAATCCCGCAATTCATGACCTTTCTCGACTCGGCGAGCTGTGGCACAGCCCGGATGATTGGGACTACTACACCACCCCCATGGAAGGTACCGCAGGTAAGAAAGTGCACCTGCCACGTGGCAAAGTCTTAGGTGGTTCACACGCGCTCAACGCGACCATCTGGGTTCGCTGCGCGCAACAAGATTTCGATGGCTGGGCCCAAGAATGCGGCTCACAGTGGGCTTGGGACAAAGTCCTGCCGATCTATAAAGATATGGAAGATTTCTCCGGTGGCGCCAGCGAGGTTCATGGCGTTGGCGGTCCCATTCCGGTAGACAATGACTACCAGCTAGATGATATTCATGCCTCGATCATCAAGGCTGCCGAAGAATCCGGCATTCCCTTTAACCCTGACTACAATTCTGGGACGCTTGATGGCGTCTCCAAAGAGCAGGTCAATGTCGTTGATGGTCAGCGAATCAATACGTGGAAGACATACCTGAAGCCTGTCCGTGGGCAAGCCACTATCATTACCGGCGCGGAAGTGCATTCGGTGATAGTTGAGGACGGTGTCGTTACCGGGGTGAATTATCGGCAGGACGGGCAGATGCGACAGCTGAACGCTGATCATGTGGTGCTCAGTGCTGGCGCATTAGGTTCTCCGCAGATCCTGCTGCGTTCCGGCATCGGGCCGGCGGCAGAGCTACAGGGTATTGGCATTGATGCTGTTCATGACCTACCGGGTGTGGGCAAGAACCTGCATGACCACTTACTGGCACCGGTGATTGCCGAAACGACGACACGCGATATTCCGGCGCCCCGTCAGGGTGTCTCAGTTTCGCAGTCGCATCTCTTCGCAAAGTCACGCGAAGATCTGGAAGTGCCAGATACTCAGCCGATTTTCTTTGCTGTACCGATGTACTCGCCAGGAATGGATCCTGCAGAGGGCACCGCTTTTACCTTGCATTCCGGAATCGTCACCCCTTATAGCCGAGGCGAACTCACGCTCAGCGGTCCGGGACTAGATGACCCGGTGAATATTGATTTGAATGCACTGGCAGATCCTCGGGATATGGAAGCGTTCTTATTCTCCATCAAGCAATGCCGGCAGATGGTTCAGCAAGATGCGCTTGCAGGAAGCTGGGGAGCCAAGGAAATCTATCCGGGTCCTGAAGTCCAAGACGACGAGCAACTTGAAAACTACATTCGCAACAATGTGGTGACCTATCATCACCAGGTGGGAACCTGCGCGATGGGTGTCGGTGAGCACGCCGTGGTGGATCCGGAACTCAAGGTTCAGGGTCTGAACGGTTTGCGAGTGATCGATGCGTCGATTATGCCGAAAATTACCACTGGCAATACCAATGCGCCATCGATCCTGATCGGGGAGCAGGGAGCTAAGTTCATGCTCAAGGAGCTTGGGTTGGTGGATTAAAACAACATAGTTGCTACGGGTAAGTGGAGTCGCAGATGTGAGTCACGAGCCCGAACCGTCTAGTGGGTGGGCTCCGATTTTCGAGATGCTGACCCGGGCAAACAGCCATCGCGTACTTCGTGTGAAAACTTCTAGCTCATGCTTGGAGTACAAGTACAATGATGAGTGCAGACCCCCCTCATACTCTTGAGATTAAGGGGGTCTAGCTGTTTAACCTCAAACTTGTTGTGGTCATGGTCGAGGGCACGTAGAGCGATTTGATTCTTGCTTGAAATTGCATGGCCTAGCCAGTGCTGTGAAACTGGGATGCTTTGCTGCGTGCGCAGTTGATGAAACGTTAGTGGGGAGTAGCTATTAGACCTAGCGCAACAAAACGTCTACAGGAAAATTTATCTGTAGGCGTTTTGTTGCGAATGGTTGGATTTGGAATGAAGGACAAAGGAACATCTGCGCCAGCGGGGTTGTCTCAGGCCCTGCACTCCGGCACTAGGGGACTATCTCGTAGTGCTTTGTCCCGCGGTGTGAAAGCGGGGCGACTGGATCGTATAGCCCGCGGGATCTATCTTCCGGCCGATGCTCCACCGACAGACCGGGAACAACTATAGGCCGTCGCACGCCGTCCTGACGCGACAATTTGCCTGATTTCAGCACTGGCCTATTACGATCTCACTGACGAGGTCCCTAGTGCTTTGGATGTGGCGATCCCGCGTGGTGCTCGTACACCGCAAACCGAGAGGGCAATCAGCTGGCACCAATTCGATAAGAGCACTTTTGATTTGGGCCGCGAAGAAATAATGATCTATGGCAGCTCGCAGCTGATCGGGATTTATTGTCCTGAGCGTACAATCGTTGATTGCTTCCGCCTGAGATCTTCTGTCGGGTACGAAATTGCTCCGGACGCGACAAAAGTGTGGCTGCATCGTGGCGGCAAACCGGCAGACCTGATGCAGATGGCCATGAGACTGCCGCGGGCAAAGTCATTAGCGCTCAATACCCTGGAACTGCTGTCATGAATGCTGACGAGGCCTACGGACTATCCGAGTTGACGGTGGCTAGGCCCTGCTACTGAAGTGGAACTTAGGCCTAGACCACCCGAGAATGATGGGTCGACTTTCTTGGCGACCTTTGTCGAATAATTGACTCATAACGAAATAGTTTCGGTGTGAAATGATATGTTGGAACAATGAGTGATTTTCTGATTCCGCAGTTTCAATGGAATTCCCTGAGCTATCTGACCTCGCGGGCGGGGCGGGTTGGTACTCAAGAACTCACTGAGCTCATGGAATCAGAATCGCTGACCCGCAATCACTTCACGATTGTCTGCGCGCTCGCCGAGTTTGGAGGGATGTCGCAGAATGATCTGGCTCAGCGGTCTAACCTGAATCGCGGTCACTTGGTGGCGTACCTTGACGAGCTTGCAGGGCGCAAGATCCTCGAAAGAAGTGTCGACCCAGCAGACCGGCGCCGCAATATCATCACCCTGACCGAGGCGGGCAAGAAGTTCACCGCCAAGGCGATCGCTGCCGCTCAACGCAGTGAAGCCGAAGTCTTTGGTGCGCTCGATGCTCAACAGCAAGAGACCCTGCGCACCCTATTGCAATTGGTTGTTAGCACGGATGGTGAAGCGCGCTGATGAAACGACATGTCAAAGAAGTATTGACGCGTTCAGTCGTTGTTGCTCCCCGGCGCCCATCGGTGATTCCAGCAGCCAAAGCCGCCATTGCACTTGGTATCCCGCTGATCTTGGTGAGCGCTACCGGGCATTTAGATTGGGCCATGTACGCGGCCTTCGGAGCCTTCTGTGCGGTGTTTGGCCGCTTTGATGCGTACGCGCCACGCTTCTGGCAACAATTATCGGTCGGGCTGGTACAGCTGGCGGCCATGCTGCTGGGCACCTTCTTCTCGCTGATCCATGCACCGTTTATTATTTGTGCGCTGGTGCTTGCGGTGATTGGCTTTGGGGCAAACTACGTCTCCCACGCTGCGAGGTGGATGCCGCCAGGACCCATTTTTGCTGTATTCGCCGGCGGCGCATGCATCAGCATTCCAGCCACCAGGCACTCCTTTGTTGGAGTGCTGTTGGTCGGCGGCGGAACGATGATCTTTAGCCTGCTCTTTATGCTCGGGCTCTCGCTGCGCCGGTCCCATCTCTTTCATACCCTCCGCGCTGGATATTCTTGGGCTCCATCCTCACGGGCCCTGCGCGAATCAGCGCAAATGGGGCTGGGCGTATTGCTGGCAGGCATTGCTGCCGAACTTCTCAACGGAGGCCACTGGTATTGGGCCAGCCTGGGAGCCATTGCAGCGGTCACCGGAATCGACGCCTATGCTCGGGTGGCCCGCGGGCTGCAACGTAGTGTCGGAACATGCGTTGGCGTGGTGCTCACCGCTGCGGTGCTCGTCTTTGAGCCACCGATCTGGGTCCTCTTGGCCGTCGCGATCATCGGTCAGATCTGTATCGAACTGGTGATTCTGCGCAACTACGCCATCGGTATGGTGTTCATGACCGTGACTGCATTGTTGATGGTTCACATAGTCTCCCCAGAGCCCGCCTCCAGCCTGCTCATCGACCGCGTGGCCATGACCGCACTGGGCGCCGCTGTGGGTGCCGTGCAGAGCATTATCATCGGAATCATTGCCAGCCGGCGCCAAATCGTCAGTTAGGAAAAACAGTAGTCCCGCACCTAAGGAACACGGTGCGGGACTACTGAAAACGGTCTAACTCAACGACAGTTACCGACGGGCTTCCTGTTCCAGGTGCTCATCACTGTGGCCGAAAGCCTTGCTGTCCCGGTAGGTGGCAGCTTCGTAGCGTTCGTGGGCCACCTTGCCCATGTGGGCAACGCGCAGTGCTTCATGCCGCGGATTGCGTCGCACAAACAGGTACCCCACGCCCAAGATCAGGAACCAGATCGGTGTGACCAGCAAAGCGACCAGGGTGTCAGGCTGGGTGGTCAGCGCCCACAAGATGAACCCGAAGAAGCCCAAGACTACATAGGGCATAACCCGTCCGCCGGGAACCTTAAAGTTCGATGCATCGTGCAGGTGCGGGCGACGAGCGCGGAACACCAGGTAGCTGAGCAGGATGATGGTCCACACGAACATGAAGCACAAGGCCGAAACGGTGGTGACCAGGGTGAAGGCCTCCATGACTGAATCGCCACTGTAGAGCAGGACAACGCCGGCCAGCAGGAACATGCACGAGAACATTAGGGCGTTTCGTGGGACCTTGCGGCCTGAAAGCTTCTTGAAACCACTTGGCGCATCGCCTTCCTGAGCCAAACCGCGCAGCATGCGGGAAGTCGAATAGATGCCGGAGTTGGCGCTGGAGGTTGCGCTGGTAAGCACCACGAAGTTGATGATTCCAGCTGCGCCGGCCAGACCTGCTAAGGCGAACATTCCAACGAAGGGGGAGTTCTCCGAGGAGAACAGCGTCCACGGCTGCACGGTCATCAAGATGATCAAGGCACCGACGTAGAAGAAGAGAATACGCAGCGGAATGGAGTTGATGGCCTTGGGCAGGGTCTTCTCCGGGTCCTTGGTTTCAGCAGCGGTGGTGCCGACCAGTTCGATGCCAACAAAGGCGAAAACCGCAATTTGGAATCCGGCTACGAAGCCCATGAATCCGGTGGGGAACATGCCTCCATTAGTCCACAGGTTCGTTACCGAGGCGGTGGCATCATTGTGTTGGAAGCCGGTAATGATCATGACCAGACCCACGACGATCAATGCGCCAATGGCCACGATCTTGATCAGTGCAAACCAGAATTCGGTTTCACCAAAGGCCTTAACGGTAGCCAAGTTCAGGACCAGCAATAGGGCGATGCACGCCAAGGCCGGGATCCACAGTGGCAGGTCGCCCCACCAAAAGGCCACATAGTGGGCGATGGCGACCACGTCGGCGATGCCGGTGACCACCCAGCAGAACCAGTAGGTCCAGCCGGTGAAAAATGCTGCCCAGGGACCCAAGAGGTCGCCGGCGAAATCGGCAAAAGTCTTGTAGTTCAGGTTGCTCAGCAAAAGTTCGCCCATGGCGCGCATGACGAAGAAGAGCATGAAGCCGATGACCATGTAGACGAAGATGACCGATGGGCCTGCCACGGAAATGGTCTTGCCCGAGCCCATGAAGAGTCCGGTGCCGATGGCACCGCCAATGGCGATGAGCTGGATGTGCCGATTAGAAAGTCCGCGTTCGAGTGTGGGATCAGAACTGGTGGTACTCATGCTGGTTGCCTTCCAGGAGTGTGGCGTGACGCCTAGCAACTTTCTTTGCTGAGAACGCCAATATCGCCTGGCTCCGGGAAGGCAACGATAGCCAGATGCACTAAGAGCAACTGCTAGCTATGCCCATTGGAGAGAGCCGGCGAACTGGTGAACTACAAGCGTCACTGTTCGTGGTCCCTCCCCAATCTGTATAGTGACCTGAGAGTTTTCGCTTGGACCCGACTACTGGGCCAAACTTGCTCCTTCGGTGAGCGCAGAATACTCTGCACTGCTTTCCAGAGTTGCCTTCTCGTGGCGGTGCGGATGCCTGAGAGTTTCCCGGGGAGGAAATTGCTCCTACGGCGCCCGCCCTTGGTGAGGACGGGACTCTCCCGCCACGCATCAACGGCACAAATGGTGATTGCTATCACAGTATGCGCAGAATAATGAATGTGATGCAAGTCGCACACGCGAAGATGTCGTGCGATCCTCGCGTTAGACCTCGTTGGGACTCGCCTAAAAGTGGCGCAAGGGGACTCGTGTTCAGCTTCAGATGGTCATCAAGTGATGGATAGCCGTGGCCAAGAGTCCGCCACCGATCAGCAAAAGGGCTGCACCACCAAGTAGGGTGATGGCGCGGTCCGCCCAAGCATGGCGCTGCAGCCCGCAGGTGCGAACGAGCAGGATTGTCAGGCCCCACCACAATCCAGAGCCAAGGATAATCGTGGCGCACAGGGTGATGGTGCGGATCGTCCTGTGTTCGTCGTGGCCAATGAACTGCGGCAGGATCGCGGCGAAAAATAGGAGTGCTTTCGGGTTGGTGGCGTTGGTGGCGAAGCCGCGTACAAACCCGGTGGGCGTTCGCGGTGCCGCTGTAGGGGAAGCCACCTGCGATCGGTGAAGCCCGGAGCGCAGCATGCTGTAGCCCATCCATAAAAGCACTCCGGCACCGAGTACCTGCACGATGTCCAATGCACCGGGGATTGAAAGAAGTAGTGCGGTGACCCCTGCGACCGCTAATAGTGTGTGTAGGGTTAACCCGCCCAGAATACCCAGCGTGGTGGACGCCGCCTCGCGTGCGCCACGGGTTGCTGAATTCAGGACCAGTGCGAGGTCGGGGCCGGGGACTGCTAGTGTCACGAGCAGTGCCAGGATGAATGCCACCCAAGATTCCAATGCCAAAGTTGAACTCCGATTTATAGATAAATTCTTCCAACAAGATATGCCCCGGATTCGTTAGGGTTGAGGCATGGATGAATCGCAGAAGAAATCAGAGAGAGTTCCCGAATTGGATTCGGTTGATTGGGCAATTCTTGAATTGCTTCAGGTTGACGCGACGATTCCGAATAAAGACATCGCCGCCAAAGTAGGCATCGCCGCTAGCACCTGTCTGGAACGAATCAAACGCATGCGCCGCAACGGCACGATTACTGCCACGCGGGCCCATGTACTTCCCAGCCTGCTGGGCCGCGGCGAACAGGCCTTCTTGGGGATCCAGGTCCGTCCGCACGCTCGGGAAACCGCCAACGACTTTGTGCAGAAGGCCCTAGCCCTGCCTGAGACGCTGGCACTGTATAACGTCAGCGGTAACGACGATTATCTGGTCCACGTAGCTGTGGCCAATAGTACCGAATTACAAAGCCTGATCATCGACAAGCTGTTGGCCCTGCCGCAGGTGGTGCATTGCCGTACGCAGCTGATTTTTGGTGAGCCGTGGGTTGCTCCGTTGCGGCATCGCTAAGTTTGCTTGCCGCTGGCTGTCTTGGCCAAAGAACGCCACAGGGGCGCTGACGCCCTGCGTAGGTGTCAGCGCCCCTGTTCAACTAGGTGCTTGGCTATTTGCCAAAGCGGCGTAAGCGTAGTGAGTTAGCTACGACCAACACCGAGCTGGCTGCCATGGCAGCGCCGGCAATCATTGGGTTCAGCAATCCCAGGGCTGCGATCGGGATGCCTGCGGTGTTGTAAGCGAAGGCCCAGAATAGGTTCATCTTGATCGTGGACAGGGTTTTCGCCGAGAGATCGATAGCGGCGCTGACCTGGTGCAGGTCATTGCCCATCAGGGTGATATCGGCAGCTTCAATGGCCACGTCGGTGCCCGAGCCCATGGCAATACCAAGATCTGCCTGAGCCAGGGCTGGGGCATCATTCACGCCATCGCCCACCATGGCCACAACCTTGCCCTGTGCTTGTAGTTCGGCAATGGTCCGCGACTTATCTGCGGGGAAGACCCCAGCGAAAACATCTGCCGGATCGATGCCCACCTTGGCCGCCACCTTCATGGCTACCGAGGGGTTATCGCCGGTGAGCAGAACTACCCGCAGGCCGCGGTGCTGCAGTTCGTTGATGGCTGCGGCCGAGGAGTCCTTGATCTGGTCAGCAACCGAGATGACCGCCTGGAACTGTTGATCCACCGAAACTAAGATCGCAGTGGCCCCTGCAGCTTCAGCCTCTTCTAACAGTGCCTGAGCAGATGCATCGAGCACGGTACCCTGTGCGGCTAACCAGCTGGGGCGTCCAACAACAACGCGCTGGCCAGAAACAAGTCCCATCACTCCGCCACCGGGCTCCGAATGGAAATCGGTGGCCTGAGCCAAGGGACCAAGTTCGGCCCCGGTGCGGGCGATAGCCTGAGCAATCGGGTGCTCCGAATGATGTTCTACGGCCGCCGCGAGCTGCAGGATCTCATCGGCATCGACCCCAGCAACCGGGATGGTGCCCGTATGGGCCATGATGCCAGTGGTGACGGTGCCGGTCTTGTCCAAGACCACGGTGTCCAGCTTGCGAGTATCTTCCAAGACCTGCGGGCCGCGGATCAAAATACCTAACTGAGCGCCACGACCGGTACCGACCAGAAGCCCAATCGGGGTAGCCAGACCCAGAGCACAAGGGCAAGCGATCACCAGTACGGCCACCGCAGCACTAAATGCTTGATAAGGATCGGAGCTGATCAGCCACCAGATACCAAAGGTGACCAGCGCAATGGCCAAAACAATGGGAACAAAGACTGCCGAAATGCGGTCAGCTAATCGTGCAATCGGCGCCTTACCCGACTGGGCCTCAGAGACCAGCTTGCCCATCTGGGCCAGGGTCGTTTCTGAGCCGACTCGAGAGGCCTTGATGACCAGACGTCCCGAAGTGTTCAGCGTTGCGCCGGTGACTTCGGAATCAACCTTGACTTCCTGGGGTACCGATTCGCCGGTCAGCAGCGAGGTGTCCACCGCGCTGGATCCCTCGACGACGACGCCATCGGTGGCGATTTTCTCGCCGGGGCGCACTACAAAGTGGTCGCCGACCTGCAACTGTGCGGCAGGAATCTTGACCTCTTGACCATCACGCAGAACTACCGCGTCCTTGGCCCCCAAGTTCAGCAGGGACTTCAGCGCATCCGAGGCTGAAGACTTGGCGCGATGCTCTAAGTAGCGACCCAGCAGGAGCAAGGTCGCCACCACGCCGGCGGTTTCAAAGTAGAGCGCGTGCTCAGTCATCGCCATGCCGGTATGCGCCGTCATCTGCGGATCAAGGATGAGCTGAATGGCAGAGAAGAGGTAGGCAGCCAACACACCCAAGGACACCAGCGTGTCCATGGTGGAGGAGAAGTGGCGAGCGTTGATCGCCGCTGCCTTATGGAAAGGCCATGCACCGTAAAAGACCACGGGTGTGGCCAGCGCGAACGCCACCCAACCCCAGTGCGGGAACTGGGCAACCGGGATCATCGAGATCACGAACAGTGGAATGGTGAAGACCGCCGAAACGATCAGTCGCAGCAAGAGGTGGTTGGGTACTAGATGCTCGTGGCCGGAGTGCTCGTCATGCTCACCGTGTTCGGGAACTGCCGGTTTCTTGAGCGTCGCCGTGTATCCGGCTGCTTCAACGGTGCTGATCAGCGTTTCGTCGCTAACACCCTGGGGTACCTGCACCTTGGCGGTCTCCAAGGGGAGGTTGACTGAGGCGGTGACCCCGGGGAGTTTACCGAGTTTACGTTCCACCCGGTTCACGCATGAAGCGCAAGTCATGCCTTGAATATCTAGGTCTACGGTGCGTACTTCGGGTTGCGCTTGTTCTGGCGCGTGGGAAGACATTTTTACCTTGCACTTTCCTGCCACCTTTGGTGGCGTGGTGCCTGGCTGATGAAGCTAGGCGTTGATTGCTTCTACGGTGTAACCGGCCTCGTCAATGGCTTCGCGGATGCTCGATTCGCTCAGCTTCTCGGTCGAAGTGACGGTGGCGGTGGAGATGCCTTGGGCATCGAGAAGGACATCGACGTTCTGCACACCGGATAGTTCTTTGAGCTCTTCAGTGACCGATGCGACGCAGTGGCCACAGGTCATGCCCGAAATTTTGATCTCGGTTTGGTTGCTCAATGGTGTGGCCTGTTCACGAGTGGTGATCTGAAGTCCCTGTGCAGGTGTGGCGTTGTTTTCGGAGGAGCATCCGCAGTTGCAGCTCATGATCTTGCTCTCTTTCGATGAATTCTGTGTGAATGTGTTTTGAGGATAAAGAAGTGGCTATCGCACGAGTCGGGAAATCGCTGCCGTGGCTTCGGCGATCTTTTCCTGAACGATGGTGGGGTCGCCGGTCTCAATGGAAGACTTCGCCGCATCAACCACACAGTGGCCGATATGATCATCGATCAGTTGCACGCTGACCTTGTGCAATGCAGCGTTGATCGCGGAGATCTGGGTCAGGATGTCGATGCAGTATTTGTCTTCATCCACCATCTTGGCGACCCCGCGAACTTGGCCTTCAATGCGCTTGAGGCGACGCTCCAGCGCAGACTTGTCTGCGTGATAACCGTGATGCTCGGCGTGGGTATCTGGGCTCTGGTTGGCTTCCATACCTCAATAATACCCCTCAGGGGTATTAAGTCAAATACCCTCTGGGGGTATCTAGCCTCACTGCTTATCTGCACGAAGCACGATAGGATTTCACCCGTGAGCCACAACGACCTGCACGTGCGTCCGATTTCCAGCGCCGAACACTCAGCCTTCCTTGAAACCGCCCACGACGTCAGCTTCCTGCAGCGTCCGGAATGGGCCCGGGTCAAGGGCGGCTGGCGTGGCGAATCCCTCGGCTTCTTCGACCAAGACGAACTGGTAGGCACCGCCCTGGTGCTGCACCGAGCCGCCCCCGTGATCAAGAAAACCCTTGCCTACGTACCCGACGGTCCGGTCATCGACTTTCAGACCTACCGGGCAGAGAACGTCATTGGACCACTGGCCGCCTACCTCAAAAACCGTGGCGCCTTCCAGCTGAAAATGGGGCCAGGACGCGAAGTGCGCACCTGGGCCGCCGCTGCTGTGCGCAAGAATCTCGGCAAGGAAGGCTTCACCCAGCTTTCCGACCTCGAACTTAAATCCAGCTCCGAGCAGGCCCTTGCCCTGAACGACGCACTGCTCGATCTTGGATTCACCAAGGAAGATGTTGGACTGGACTTTGGTGCCGGTCAGCCAGAATACGTAGCCCGCGTCGCGCTGCAGGACGAAGAAGGCAACCAGCTGGACGTAGATCAGGTCATGGCCAGCTACTCGTCAACCACCCGCAATGAAACTCGCAAGGCACTCAAGAGCACCTTGGAAATCGAGGTGGGCGACACCGAGGACATGGCCCGCTTCCATGCCCTGTATAACCACACGGCAGACCGCCAAGAATTCACCGGTCGCCCACTGAGCTACTTTGAAACCATGCACCGGGTGCTCAACGAAGCAGTGCCAGGATCCTGCACCCTGTACATCGCCAGCAATGAAGGCGTGGATCTTGCGGCATCCATCGTGATCCGTTCCTCCAACCTGGCCTGGTATCTCTACGGCGCATCGTCCTCGGAACACCGTAAGCTCTTCGCCCCGAAGGCGATCATGAACCGCATGGTGGAAGACTCCATCGCTGCCGGTTGCCGCTACCTTGATCAGGGTGGCGTCAGCGCCACCTTGGATAAGGACCACCACCTATCAGGGTTGACCAAGTTCAAGACCAACACTGGTTGCGACATTGTGCAGACCAACGGCGAATGGGACCTAGCGCTGAACAAACCGCTGGCCTGGGCTTTCGAAAAGTACATGAACTGGCGCAAGAAGTAGGGAAAACAGCACTGTGGCAATAGATCCAACCCAGCCCTTCGTCCCGGTCATCCTTGGCGGAGACATTGGCACCTACACACTGGCCCGTGAGTTTTACGAGGCCTACGGGGTACGCTCGGTCGTGCTGCCAGCAGCTGGCAACGGAGTCATTGAACATTCGGTGGCCATCGAATTGCGCCCCATTGGCTCTATGGCCGATGAAGCACGCGTGGTTGCGGCACTAAGGGACTTGGCTGCCGAGCTGAACGCCGATTCCTCGCGCCCACTAATGCTCTTTGGCTCCTTGGACTTCCACATCATGCTCATTGCCAAGCACCGTGAGCAGCTCGAAGAGCACTTTGTAATTCCCTACCCAGAGTTGGAAACCATCGAAGCGGCCGCGCTGAAGGAAAACTTCTATGCGCTCGCCGAGAAGCTCCAGATTGCTCACCCACGCACGGCCGTGTACTACCCGGGTACTGAGCTGCAGGAGATGGCCAAGGACTTCACCTACCCGGTGATCGGCAAGCCTTCAAGCTCGGGGGACTGGATCGCCGCAAAGTTCGAGGGCAAGCAAAAAATCCACACCATCAACTCCCGGGCAGAACTTGAGAGCCTACTGGCAAAGATTGACGGCAGTGGCTACACCTCGGGCTACATCCTGCAGGAATACGTTCCCGGCGGCGATGACGCGATGCGCCTATGCACCTACTTCGCCACCCAAGAAGGCAAAGTCATCTTCGCTGGATACGGTGAAGTGGTCATCGAAGAACATGCGCCACTGGTGCTGGGTAATTCGGCCGCGATTGTCACCGGTCAGAATGATCAGATGGCCGCTGATGGTGCGCGCATGCTTGAAGAGTTGGGCTGGCGCGGTATTGCGATGATTGACGCGAAATTTGATCGCCGTGATGGGCAGATCAAGTTCTTCGAGATCAACCCGCGTCTGGGGCGAAACCACTTCTATCTGACCGCTGCAGGGGTCAACCCGGCGCGTTTCTACGTGACCGAGTTCCTCGGACCAGACTTTGATAATTCGGATCCGCAGACGGATGCGGCGATGGAGACCGCCGCTGGGGTACTACAGCTGCGCCACGAACAACTATTTACCGTCCTGCCACACCACTTGTTGCGACAGTTCCTTGACAGTGAAACGGGTAAAAAAGCTGCAGCACTGCTCAAGGCCGGCAAGGTTGCTAACCCGTTGAAATTCTCGGCAGAAAAGAATCCTCGCCGTAAGTTGTACTTGGTATTAAACGCGGTGAACCATTACCGCAAGTACAAGAAATTCCCGCCGCGCGCCCAGTAGGTTGACGCTTACGGGCGTTCGGCTGATGGTTGCTGGCCGACGTTACTTGGTATCGGCCAGCCATCGAGGGCTTGAAGCCAGGGGCTTTGGGTGACCTCACCACCATCCAGAATATCGAGGCTCGTGGTGGAACCTTCGGTCTCGGGGACGTAAGTAGCTTGAGGGAATCCGGACATCGTGACGATCCTCAGCGAAGTAGTTTCATCCGGATCATTCGTTGTAGACATGGCCATCCACTTCAGCGCAGACATGACACTTTCACCGGCCGGAATCACCACGCGCTCGCCGAGAATATTGCTCATCGGCACCAGCGATACATCGTTTTGGGATTCGCCTTGAGCATTAAGGAACTGAATCTTCGGATACCCGTTGATGGCGCAGGAAGAAGCCGACACATTTTTGGCGTACACAGCCATATATCGTGATCCGGCAGCGGCATCTGGAGAACCGAGACTCAGTTCTAAGTCATCCTGGGTGCAACTTGGTGCTGCAGAATTCTTGGGCCACGCGCTGACTCCATCGGGCAATTGCGCTGGGCGAGCAATGAGCGATTCGGGAAGCTTTTGACCAACCCAGCCTTCGATAATGTCCGCGTAGCCAGCATCGCTGATCGTGAACGCGGTAGGTTCCTGCAATGGCGAATGCTTCTTCAGCCATGATCCAAGCTGAGCAACCTCTTGCGATCCAGCCTCTGCGGTGGAATGTACCGAAAGGCCACTGGAATCGAAGATAGAGATTTCTACAGACTCGTGGGTGGCAGCCTCTAAGGTCAGTTCAAACTCGGCGAGATCCAATGGCTGATCGGAGCAATACCTGACCGAGGAATCCTCCAGGGCAAGGCTAATAGGCCATTCATGCTCGGCGGCGTATTCGCCGAGGACCTTCAAGGACGGGATATCTTTGGCAACTGCAGATCCTTGACCCACACTTTGGGCACCGAGCTGACGCAGGGTGAAGGCCTGGACGATTTGGTCTTTGACGTCTTCACCCGCAGAGACGTCTAACGGATACAGTTCGAGATCTGGAATGTCAGAATCCTGCGGTTCTCCGGAAACAAAACGCGCCGAACTATGTACCAAGGGTTGTCCGTCGACGAAATCTTGTATACGAGTCGATGCTTCTTGAGCTAACTCGCCGGCTTGGTCTGCAGCCAGAGATTCGTCGAGTTTCACAGTCCATGAGGCTTGAGCAGAGTCTCCGTCCTTGGCATCAACGGCGGTGACTTCGTAGTCAACTTCTGCTTTATCGATACCTTCTTGATGCTTCAAATCCGAGGCAAGAGCGCAAAACTCTTTCGGCGCATCACAGATATTGAATGCTCTCCAAGGTTTCCAAATCACCACGGCAACCACCGCGAGGACAAACGTCGCGATGATGATGCCAATGAGCCGTGGTTTCATTTAGTTACCGTACCAAGGCAACCACTGGAATATTGGCGTCAAAGGGTAAAGTTTCAATCACACGTACTTTGAAAGCGAGACCCCATGAGTTTGAAAGATCGCCTGCGCGAAGACAGCATCGTCCACCTGAAAGCAGGCAACGAGCTGGAGAAAACCACCCTACGCAATATCTTGAGCGCCATTGGCACCAAGGAGAAGTCGGGCAAGAATCCCAGCGAACTCAATGACCAAGACGTCGAGAACCTGTTGCGCAAGGAAGTCAGCAACCGCGAAGAAACCGCGGCGTTAGCTGCCAAGGATGGTCGTGCCGAACATGCTGAGCGTGAGTTGGCCGAGGCTGCATTCATCTCCACCTACCTGCCAAAGATGCTCGACGAGGCTGAAGCCCAGAGCATCGTGGATAAGGTGATGGCTGAGCTTGCCTCAGATCATGAGCTGAGCATGAAAGACATGGGCCAGGCCATGAAGCTGGTTGGGGCTGAAATTGCTGGTCGTTTTGACGGTAAGGCAGTATCCCAGATGGTCCGCGCCAAGCTTGGCTAACGCTGGTGAACCAGCAGTGAGGGTCGTTCTTCGGAACGGCCCTTTTGCGTATCTCCGACAGTTAAAAATTTCCACTAAGCGAGACTTACTCGAAATTTTAGGGGTAAATTTCGAATAAGCAGGTCCTAGCTAGCGACTTCGCCGGCCGATCCACTGGATTCAACATCTTTTCCAAAACCAAGGTCGGCACGGCTACCGGCCACCCGTCCAGCCAATGCAGCATTCAAGCTACCGGTGGCGGCTCGATTTCGGCTTCGGCGCAGGGATGGATACTTTTCGCTCACGAATTCATCAACCTGTTCTTTGCGACTGACCAAAACTAGCTCGGTACCGCTACCGTTGTGTTGGCTCTCCTCCTGATAAAGGTCACGGAGGCGCTCGGCCACCTGCAGGTAAAAACTGCGTTGGAACTCTCGGCGCTCAATGACTTTTTCGGAATCGGTCCAATCCCAAGCCAGATACTTTCCTTCTTCGCCCCACCAGTGGCTCATCGCTAGGCTCGCCTGAATCACCAGGGAGGAGAACAGGCTTTTGACGGTACTCACGTCTGACTCGTGGCCAATGATGTACAAGCGACAGAAGTTTGAATAGTTCGTCTGCAATAGGGTCACAGTCCTAAACGCATGGCCCACCGAGGAAAGTCCGTCGCGTTGACCTAGCCGGTAGGTGCCGCTCATATCAAAGTGCTCTTCGATGATCGGCTCCTTCTTTTTGCCAGGGCCGGTCGGCTGCGCGTCCAGCTCCGCGCGCCCAATGCCATACCGAACCATGAGCCGTTCAGCGTGCTCTTGGAAGGTTTGTGCTTCTGCCGGAAAGTTGGTGTTTTCTGCCTTGTTGAGCAGTAACGCGATGCGTTCCTTGAGTCGTTGAAGCTTCTGTTCAGAGGTGCTCATGACATCTTCTTTCCGGGCAGTGCGATAGGTAGTGAAACGGTTTGTACTGGTTCACGGCACTAGTGTTGCAGGTCGTGGAGAATGCTGCTTGGCAGGGTGTGGGTAACTGTTTGGAAACGACTCTAGCCGGTGATGCGATCCGCGCGTAGAGTGAAGGCACCAAGCAGGTCCAGCACGCCTCGGGTGCAGAATTCGGGGCTGTTTTAGGAGAGGTTCTGATGGGCGATTTTCGGGCATACACCATGGACGAGCGGGCCACCTACCTGGCTCCTTCGTGTGAGCGTTGCGGACAGCATCGGCACATTGTGTGGGACAAGGTCGAAGGTACAGAAACCTACAAACCCCGCGATGCTGGGTGTTCTAACGAGGCCTGCACCGCGTAGGCAATCATCGGTAGGAGACATCTCAGGTAATTAGTTCAGTCGAATTCCCAGCGCAGCTGAGATGCGCTGGGAAGCTGAGGACAATACATGAGCAATATGCTCTTCATCTAGCTCTAGTGGAGGGTAAATTACCGCGATGGCAGCGGGTTTTGCCTGCGGTAAAACCAAGGGGACGGCGATGGAGTGTAGCCCCGGAATGACTTCGTCGTGACTGGATTCGAAAGTTTTCGCCGGATACTGACTAGGATTGAGCTGCGAACGGATGACTCGTCCTGGTGCGCCATCATCAATGGGATGTCGTGTGCCAGGACGTTGGGCCACCGTCGCATCAGCCAAGCGTGGTTCGGCCGTGCTCAAAGTGACTGCCGCTTCACCATCAAAGACCACGAGCAAGGCAGTCATGCGAAGTTCATCGGAGACCGCAGCCAATTCGGGAGCCGCCGCAGACTGCAGCGATTTGGCAACATTGCGGGCCAGTGCGCCGAGGCGTGCGCCCAGTTCTAAATCTCCCGAAGGCATGCGTTCAACAAATCCGTACTGTTCAAACGTCTTGACCAGTCGATAGGCCATGGAACGGTGAATGCCCAGTTGGGCGGCCAGTTCAGCAACACTCAGTGGTGAGTTCGATTCGCCAATGAGGGTCAGTGCTTCGAGCCCGCGGCCCAAAGTTTGGGACCCGCCTTCGGTGGATTTGGTCATTGCTTCATCATTTCATCTCGCCTGCCGGTAGCTCGGCAAAGTTTGCGCATGTGTGATCTACGTCTTGCTCATAGCCTAATGGAAAGCTACGATTGTTTCTATAGTTAGAACAGTGTCGCAACTATAGAGACAAAGAAGTCTTTGTGGCACGGAACTAGGAGTCACCGCAATGCAGATTCATCACCGGGGATACGTTTCAGGCGACCCACGCGTCAAAGAAGCCGCCGGCTATGGGGTCAACCGGGCAACAGAAATTCCCGAGGAAATGGATGTGCTGATTGTCGGGACCGGTCCGGCCGCTTCCGTTGTCACCGCCCAGCTCTCACGATTCCCAAGCATCAACGTACGCGCCATCGAGATGCGCCCCGGTCGGCTAGAAGTTGGTCAGGCGGACGGCATCCAGGCCCGTTCGGTGGAAACCTTCCAAGCTTTCGGTTTCGCCAACGAAGTCACCGAAGAGGCCTACCGCAACGTCGAGATGTGCTTCTGGACCCCGGATCCAGAGAACCCTGCCAACATCAAACGCCACTCGCGGGCCGCCGATGATTCCACCGGTATGAGCGAATTCCCGCATATCTATGTCAATCAGTCGCGAATCTTGGACTACTTCCTGCGCGATGCCGAACGCGCGCCAGGCAAAGTGACCCCCGACTACGGCGTGGAATACCTCGACTGCGAAATCGACCCAGAAGCCGAATACCCAGTCTCAGCCCGGATCAAGTATGTCGCCGGTGAACGAGCCGGTGAAGAACGCATTGTAAAAGCCAAATATCTGGTGGGTGGCGATGGTGCTCGTAGCCAGGTACGCCGCTCGCTAGGCCATAAACTCCACGGGGACGCTGCCCTGCACGCTTGGGGCGTGATGGACGTGATGGTCAATACCGACTTCCCAGACATTCAAGTCAAGTGCTCCATCCAGTCCCATGACGCCGGCAATATTCTTTTGATCCCTCGCGAAGGTGGCTACCTGGTCCGCTTCTACGTGGATTTGGGAGAACTCACCGCAGAAGATGCAGGAGCCATCCGCAACACCCCGGTGGAAGACATCGTGGCCACCGCCAACCGCATCATTCACCCGTACACCATGGACGTCAAAAACGTGGCCTGGTTCTCGGTCTACGAGGTAGCTCACCGCATCACCGACGGCTTCGACGACGTCTCAGAGGAAGAGCGTGGCACCCGCACGCCACACGCCTTCATCATGGGCGATGCCTGCCATACCCACTCGGCCAAGGCCGGCCAGGGCATGAACGTATCCATCCAGGACGGCTTTAACCTCGGATGGAAGCTCGCTGCTGTGCTCGAAGGTCGCGCCCCACAGGCGCTACTGGACACCTACGCCGAAGAGCGCAAGGTGATCGCGCAGAACCTGATCGACTTTGATAAGGAATGGTCCTCGCTGATGGCCAAGTCCGTCGATGATTGGGAAGACCCAGATGAGTTGGAGAAGTACTACACCAAGACCATGGAGTTCCCTGCCGGCTTCATGACCCAGTACACCGCATCGGCCATCACCACCGGTGTTGAGCACCAGGATCTCGCCCTGGGATACCCGATTGGTAAACGTTTCAAATCTGCCGAGGTGATTCGCCGTTCCGATAACCGCTGGCGTCACCTGGGCCACCTGCACGAGGCTGACGGCCGGTGGCGTGTTTATGTTTTCGCCGACGCTGCAGCTCCGGCAATCGAAGGCACCGCCATGGCAAATTTCGCAGCGTGGTGGGAGCAGGATCCGGCGTCTCCACGAAACCTTTACACTCCTGCAGGAGGGGACCAGGACGCGGTCTTTGATACGAAAGCCATCTATCAGCAGGACTACACCGAGGTAGAACTGCATGACGTACCGAAGATTTTCCAGCCGTTGAAGGTTCCGTACGGACTGCATGACATTAACCAGGTGTTCGCTGCTGGTCATGGACGCGACATCTTCGCAGAACGCGAAATCAGCCGAAACGGCGCCATCGTCGTGGTTCGCCCAGATCAGTATGTGGCTGGCATCTTCCCACTGGAAGCTCGTGAGGGATTGAGTGAGTTCTTCGCGCAGAACATGCTTCCGGTTTCTTGAGCTCGTTTCCGCACTTAACTAAAAGTCGTCATTTGCGCTTGCAGATGGCGACTTTTGAGTATTGTATGGGTTCGAACGGTCACTCTTGAGCCAAACACGACCGTGCTGGGTAAAGCACAGTAATCAGGCCATCAGGATTTCAACGTCGACGCTAGATAGGTAATCCACAATTCTCTCGAATCCCGGACCGGCGGCGTAAATGTTGCCATGAACCGGCACGATATCAAGGTCTCCGTCAATCACTTTGTCGCCGAAGAAGACATAAGCACGGTCTGTATTTCTTCGATTGCTCATCCACACCAGACCGTCGAAACCTGCAGTGTGGGCAGCTTGAGCCCACTTAACTGTGCGTTGATATTCCGAAGACATCGTTCCAGTCACGTGTTTTGCTTCGGTGCCAAGTTTCCGTAGTCCGTCTCCCACGAGTGATGCCAGCTTCAGGACGCGGGAAGGTGTTATTTGCGCGCAGACCTTGTTCTTGATGTCGTCGAACATTACATAACCTGATCCCGGTGGTACATCGTGCAAGATGGTTTCGCAGATTGCTGCCTGCTCCGTTTCTGCGGCGTATAGGACAGAGACTAAGGGAATACCAAAGAACGCGAAGCGAGTTGGCGAGCCAACGCCAGGATTAAATTCCACGGGACTAGTTCTCTGGTTGCTGTAGACACGGTATAGGTGCGTACCTGGCTGGAGGCTATAAGTCAGCGGATCAAATGGATCGCCTGGTTCGAAATTCACCATTGGACACCAAAGGCTTGCTTCGCGACCTCCAAGACTTCGTCAGTATCAGTGAATCGGTCAACGGGTCGATCGCCGTCGAGATAGCTCGTGGGGCGAATGATCCACAGCGCAAGGCTCGATTCGCTACGTCCTGCTGCTTTGGCGAGAATGATCAGCTGTTCTATTACTGGAAGAATTGCATGCTCTGTCCGATCGAATTGATAGCCCGGATAGAGCAATCCCTTGGGTCGTTTCACAGCAATCAACTTTCCCTGGGAACGCTGATTTGAAGCATAGGATCGATTGGGGGAATCGGATCCCACTAGGTTGGAGACCTCCGTGCTGGTGAGTAGCCCGAACTCGTTTTGAAGGTCGCGCCAAGCCTGTTCGGTTGCAGCGCTCGCACGAGCTAGTTGTGGAGATACAGGTGTGCTGATTTTTGCCAACGCCGGACCCAATGAAAGGAGGCTTTGCTGCATATCGACAGCGATATTGACCATTGTAGTATCGCCACGATCTACCTGAGTTACGTTCTTGGGAGCTGCTTCATTTAAGCGAAGATTATGCTGAACTTTCTCGGCTAGTGTTTCGAAAGCTTCGGTCGCGTCGCTAGTGATGGCAGCTCTTTGTGCAGGAGTGATTCCATGCAAACTTTGACTGTCCTGCTCCATCTTCTTACTTAGAGCGGACTGAAACTCTTTAGTTAGTGAGGTGATCCCGGCTGTTTTCGTCCGCACGCTGTCCTTGGCCGGACGCGCTTGCTGGACAGATCGCTTTGGGGTGCTCATGGCAACCTCCTGACGGTAGGTACAAACATTATATCTGTCAGAAGCGTCAGATCATAGGGGTGGGACACTGAGAACGAAATCCGACCGACAGGGGCAAATCCTCCTGTCGTACGGGGCTGATACTCTCAGGGTCATGAACGCGTTCTTTGATTCCTTACCGCTACGCCGTATCGCCGAGCACCCCAAGGAACCCATGGACCGCACCGATTGGGCCGCCCAAATCCCCGCGGTCCGCCAAGTCTTAGACGAGGGCCTGGAATTGGGGCAGCTGACCGTGTTCGTGGGGGAAAACGGTGCCGGCAAATCAACACTGGTAGAAGGTATCGCTGCCGCCTTTGGGTTGAACCCCGAGGGCGGAACCCAGGACGCCATGCACCAAACCCAGGCCACCGAATCAGGGCTGTCTTCTCACCTGCAATTAGAACGCGGTGCGGGTGCTTCTAAAGCTGGAGTCTTCTTGCGCGCCGAAACCATGCACGGACATTTCACCTACTTGGGATCTATCGGCTCACGCGGCAAACACAACTTTCAAAGCCACGGTGAATCCTTCATTGAATTCTTTACTCAACGGTCAGCCGTCAACGGTTTGTGGGTTTTTGATGAAGCCGAATCGGCGCTCTCCTTTAACGGCTGCTTGATGTTGCTCTCGCACATCTCTGATCTGCTGCGTAGTGGATCCCAAGTGATCCTTTCTACGCATTCACCGATACTTGCTTCCCTGCCGCAGGCGAAAATCTACGAGATTGGTGACTGGGGGATTCGTCCGGCACAGTACGACGACTTGGAAATGGTCAGTAATTGGCGCTTGTTCCTTGAAGCGCCGGGCCGTTATTTGCGGCATTTCGACGCATAAGTTCGCCCTCCGGGATCACGGTTATAGGGCTGGGCGCTCTTCCCCTAAGCTTTAAGCAAAGGACGACGAAGGGACGCACCATGGCAAAGAAGCGCTCATTTTGGGCTCGAATTTTCGGAATCGGCAAGGCTAACGCCAACGCAGCACTGGACGCCCTGGAAGACCCGAAGAAGATGCTGGACCAGACGGTCCGCGACTACACCAACAATATTGCTCAAGCCGAGCAGGCTGTCGCTCAAACCATCGGCAACTTGCGTATGGCCGAGGACGACCTGACCAAGCTGCAGCAGGAAGCTAGCGAATGGGGCACCAAAGCTGTGGCTGCCTCGAATAAGGCTGACGAGTATGCAGCGGCGGGGGACTCGGGCAACCAGCAGAAGTTCAACCAGCTGGCTACCGTCGCGATTCAGCGTCAGATGGCTGCCGAGAAGAAGGCTGCTTCACTGCAGTCCACGGTCAACACCCAGCGTGAAGTCGTCGACAAGCTGAAGACTGGTTTGAACACCATGCAGTCCAAGCGTCAGGAATTGGTGGCTAAGCGTGATGAGCTGGTGGCTCGCGCACGTAATGCCAAAACTCAGACCCAGATGATGGACACCATGAAGGCCCTGGACTTCAGCGATCCATCGAGCGAGATCAGCCGCTTTGAGCAGAAAATCCGTCAGGATGAAGCTAAAGTTCGTGGCGCTCAAGAACTGGCAGCGTCATCACTTGATGCACAGTTTGCGCAGTTAGAGGATTTGGGTGCGGCGACCGAAGTTGATGCTCGATTAGCTGCCCTGAAGGCCAGCAATAATCCAGAAGACGTCATTGAACAGGCACCTGCCAGCCCAGAGCTGGAAGCTGCTGCACCGGATTTGTTCGAAGTTGAAGCACGCTTGGCAGCACTGAAAAACAAGCAAGCCTAAACTATTTGTACGTAACGAGCGGGCTACCAATGATCAAGAATCATTGGTAGCCCGCTCTGTTCCTAGTTCGACTTTAGTCGTTCCACACCGCAGGGCCGGAGCCCTGTGGGTAGAAGGTTGCATTACCGGCAGCAACTTCCACCGAGATCTTGTTCGGCGAGTCCACATCCGTGCTCAGCCGGTTACTCACGTCCCCGGCTGCAACATTCTGACGTAGGTCGTAGGTGCCTTGAGGCAGTGCAAGATCCAAAGCACCAGCGCTCACGCTTGCGGTCACCTGCTGCGGAGCCTTACCCGAGAGAGTGCCGTTCAGCTGACCAGCAGAAATCTTGAAGTCTGCTTGTTGTACATCCGCTAAGTTCACATTGGCCTGTCCTGCGCCCAGCTGAACCTTGGCCGACTGTGCAGCCCCTGACATATCGAGCTCCCCAGCCCCCACTTCAATCTGAAGGTCTTGATAGGAACCCACGGCATTAAAATCTCCCGCTGCGAGTTTGAAGTAGGCATCCAAAGAGCCATCATTCATCGACTCAGGAAGGGTGAGTACTGCAGTATTTTCCTGGAAGTCACAGCCGAAGAAACACCAGTTACCCCAAGGGTCAGGGGAATCTAGGACGAGGCTGCTGCCTTCGCGCTTGAGCTGCCAACCTTGGGCACTGGTGCTCTCGACTTCTAAGGTGGCTTCATTGATGTCGGCGAAGCGCAGATCAAAGCTTCCGGTACCGGCACTAATCTTCAGTGCCGTGACGCCTTGTACGCTCACGTTCTGTGTGGAGTGTTCGCGGCTCAGTGCGCCAAAGGCGCTGCGTGCCGAGCCGATGAGCAAGGTCAAAATAACCAAGCCACCAATCACAGCGAGAACTATATTCAAGGCGGTACCGTTGCCTCGTGGATTTCCCGTAGTTCTCGGGGGAACCGGTGGCAGGTTGGTGGTGTGCATGCTGGTCATGATCCGTTCCTATCTGTGCTGTTGGTGCCCAGGTTTTGAATATGTGCCAGGGCTGCCAGCACACGCCGGTTGCCCGTTCCGTCGGCTTCTAGGCCGAGCTTCTGGAAGATGGAAGTGATGTATTTTTCAACGCTGGCCTCCGAGAGGAAGAGTAGGGCCGCAATAGCTTGATTGGATTTGCCTTCGGCCACCGCAGCCAACACGCTGCGTTCCCTATCGGTAAGTCGTTGCATCCGGTCATCATGATTACGTCGGGTCAATAGCTGTGACACCACTTCCTGATCTAGGATCGTGCCGCCAGCAGCAATCTGCTCCAGCGAGGCGATGAACTCGTTGACATCGGCCACTCGGTCTTTGAGAAGGTAACCAATGGCCCCTGACTGGGTGGAAATCAATTCCGAAGCGTAGCGTTCCTCCACATATTGGGAGAGTACCAACAGGGGCAAATCCGGGTAGGCCTTGCGCACCTGGAGGGCCGCACGAATACCTTCATCGGTGTAGGTCGGGGGCAAACGCACATCCAAGATCGCGATCTGCGGGAAGTCATCGGGGTTCACCGTTGCCATGAAGTCCATCAGTCCGCTCGCTTCGGGCAGGTCAGCGACCACATGGTGACCGCTGTGCTCCAGCAAACGCACGAGTCCTTCGCGCAAGAGCACCGAATCCTCACAAATTAGTACGCGCATGGCACACTCACTTCCAGGGTCGTCGGCCCGCCGGCCGGGCTTTGCAGCTGCAGGCTTCCACCGGCTGCAAGAACACGGTTGTTGATCCCATCCAAGCCGCCACCAGGGGTGATTCGAGCCGAGCCCACACCGTTATCTTCGACCTTCGCCCACAGGTACGCTCCTGTCTCGCTTTCCCGTACCCGCACCGTCACCTGACAGCGTTGAGCCCGTGAATGCTTGGCCGCGTTGGTAAGAGCTTCAGCAATCGCGAAGTACACGGCCGCTTCGGCCACCCGCGGGTAACGCCCTTCGAGTTGGACATCGAGCTGGACCGGGATGTGTGACCGGCCGGCCACCGCAGACAGCGCTGCATCCAGGCCACGGTCATCGAGTACCGAAGCATAAATACCCCGGGTGAGCTGACGCAGTTCGGTAATGGCGGACTTGGTGGAGGCATGAGCCTCTGCGACCAATTCCTTGGCCGCTTCCGGATCGGAATCGATCTGTTGGTGGGCAAGGCCTAGGGTCATGGCCACCGAAACCAGCCGGGGCTGAACCCCATCGTGCAGGTCGCGTTCGATCCTAGTGCGTTCTACCTCGGCGGCGCGCACCGCACCCTCACGTTGCACGGTGGTGCTGCGCACTCGCTCGGTCAGTACAGTTTCACGAGCCAGAGACCCGATAATGCCCACGGTCATGCCGCGGTGTAAAAACGCCGAGCCGATAATGATGCCGATACCGGCAATGGCCAGCAGCATCAGCCATGGGGCTTGATCTGCCGGGGTGTTCAGGGAGAAAGGCCCTGTCACTGTTTGTACGTTGGTTAGTGGAGCGAAGGAAATAATCGCGAAGTGCACCGTCCACTGCAGCACGCTGAGCATGATCACCCCGGTAATGCAGGAGAGCACTAGGGACCCGATGACGGCCCACATACGCCCATCACGGACTGCCCGGCCGAGGGTTTTGAGGTATTCGCCGAAGCCCGGGCCACGACGCTCTGGCCAGTACAACGGCACCGCATCGATTCCGTAGAGTCCACTGACACGTAGGATTTCGATCCGTGCCACGAAGAAGAGCGTCGCGAGCAACCCCACGAGCAGTACTAAGCCGAGGCCAAATAGCGGGATGAACCCAATGCCGGCGGTTAACCAGATGGTCAGCAACGACAGTCCAACGGTGCCGAAGGTACCAAGAACTGCCAAATGAAGTAGGGTGAAACCTAATTTCAGCGGTGGACGCCCGGTGGCGGCGCCTGGAAAGAACCAAGGTGTCGAAGTCATAATTCAACAGTAGATTGACCCAGGTCGGGCTGGTACCGAGAGATCCAGAGAAGATCATTATGGAAAACCCGAACTTTTTCTCCGTTAGATCTGGCGATCACTGTTGGGCAGGCGCAAGATGGTGGCATGGACACCGCAGTGGCGCTACGAGTTGAACCGTTGGTTGAGTCGAGGATGGATGACTTTGCCGCGGTGGTGAACCCCAATCGCCGGGAGAAACACTGTTGGTGTTTGTCCCACCGGCTGAGCGCTCAAGAAATCCGTGAGCGCGGAGGAGATGACCGCTATGAGGCCATGTGCTCACTGAGCCGAGAAGAGATTGCCCCTGGGGTGATCGCCTATCTAGATGACCAGCCTGTGGGGTGGTGCAGCATCTCGCCTAGAACCCAGATTCCGCGGCTGGAAGCCTCAAAGCTGATTCGGCCGGTGGATGACGTGGCGGTGTGGAGCATCATCTGCATGGTGGTACGCGGCGGGTTTAGGCGCCGGGGAGTGAACCGCGAAATGGTGCGTGGTGCGGTGGAGTATGCCAGGAAGCTGGGTGCACCGGCGGTGGAAGCCTACCCCGTAGACCCCGAAGGCAGAATGGATCTGACCATGGCCTTTGTTGGAACCCGCAAGATGTTTGAAGAACTTGGTTTTGAGGTGGTGGGTGTCAGTGATGCTCAGGCCAGTCGGATGCCTCGATTGATCATGCGCAAAATGCTCTAAAGAGTAAAAGCGAGCGAGCTTAGCATTTACCCGAAATTCAACTGGAGTCTTAATGACATGCATGTTGGGGCAATAGCGTCGCTACCATGGGACGGCTATTTATGGCGCTAGGAGATTCCTTCACCGAAGGTGTGGGGGACTGGGAGCCTCGGCTACCCAATGGCGTGCGGGGCTGGGCCGATAGGGTGGCCAAGCAACTGTCCAAGGCTGATCCGCAATGGCAGTACGTCAATCTAGGAATTCGCAGCCGTCGACTGGAACAAATTATTGAAGAGCAGATTCCAGTTGCGTTAGAGCTGAAGCCAGAAGTCATCACCTTCTATGCTGGCGGCAACGATATCTTGGAATTCCGCAAGGACATGAAAATTTTCCTTGAACGCTATGCCCAGGCAGTCAGTGACCTTGTCTCGACTGGGGCGAAAGTCTTGTTATTTACCGGTTTTGATATTCCGGTGCACCCGGTGTTGGCTCCGTTCAAGAGACGGAATTGGCGGTTCAACGATTGTGTACGGGAATTGGCGCTCATGTATCCAGAGAACGTGGTTCTGGTGGATTACTGGCAGTGGGAAGTGTACCGGGATAAGCGCATGTGGGACACGGACAAACTGCATATGAACCGTGCCGGTCACCGTTATATGGCCATCCGCATACTTGAGATTCTTGGCTCTGAACACCACCTGGAATTCTATCCGTTCGGTGACATTGAACGGGTGGGGTTTTGGCAGGCTACCCAGCGCGACTTGGAATGGCTAAGACAATGGGTGCTACCGATGTTTGGTCGCAGGATACGTGGGGTCACCCTAGGCGATGCGCTTCCACCACGGTGGCCCGAACCGATTTATCCGGCCAAGGGGATGAAAAAACAATTCCGTAAACGTCGCACACCATCCGGTGCACAACATTTACGGAATTCAGAAGTTTCCTAGAGCTGTGATGGCCTTTAGTTGCTTGGAGCTTCCATGGACTGCAAGGTTTCAGGGCTCATCCACGAGATTTCCCAGACATGGCCATCTGGGTCTTGGACAGCTGCCTGATACATTCCAGGGAACGGCTCATCGGCTGGACGATAGACGCTGCCACCACCTGCTTGGGCTCGGGCCACAAAATCATCGACACCCTCGCGGGTATCTGAAGACAAGGCGTTCAAAGCTTCACGATGCCCGGATCCAATTGCTGGCTTATCACCGTTGACCAAGAAGCTGGCGAAGAATTCTTGTTGCAGGCTCATGACAAAAATGTTCTCGTCGATGATCCATGACGTGGCGTTTTCGTCGGAGAAGGCAGGATTCTTGGCGAACCCTAGTGCCTCGTAGAACTTGTCTGCGGTGGCTAGATCGGCGGTCGGTAGATTAACAAAAATCATTTGGCCCATGGCTGTGCTCGCTCCTGTAGAGGCGGGTGCTAGTTGTTAGCAACTACTACTTTGCGTCATGCCTTGGGCCGGATCAAGAGTGCCGGGAAAACTCTAATCATGATGCAATAAGGCCCCGACCTGAGCACTGTGAAAGTGCAACAGATCGAGGCCTTTGGAAACACCCTGAATGCAGTGTGGGCTTAGGGCAGTGGAAATGAATTTTTAGACGAGCGCCTTGGTGATTTCCAGCGGGATACGGTCGCGGGTGTAGGTGATGTGGTCGTAGCCATGTGGTTCAGGCTGGCCATCTTCACCGATGTTCACGAAGACAATCTTTTCGATGGTGAGGATTGATTCCTGAGTGAAGATGTTGCGTACTTCTGCACGCAGGGTGATCGAGGTTCGACCGAAGTCGATCGCGGTCAGGCCCATCTCGATCAGGTCGCCTTCCTTAGCAGAGGCGATGAAGTTAATTTCTGACATGAACTTGGTGACAACATGCTTGTTGCCCAGCTGAATGATGGAGTAGATCGCAGCTTCTTCATCAATCCAGCGCAAAAGACTACCGCCGAACAGCGTGCCATTTGCATTCAGATCTTCTGGGCGAACCCACTTACGCGTATGAAAAGTAATACCCTTAGCCATACTCAAAATGCTAAGTCAGGTAGGGGTGGATGCGCTGTAAGTTGCTCCACATTGTCGCCCAAAACACATAGTCTCGCCATCATGGGTGCCACTGTGCTAGGTATTACCAACCTAAAGAATCGACTTGATGATGCCATGCGATCACGGGGTTGGTAGTCTCAAATCAGGTACGAGTAATTAGGCGTTATCGGCGGTGAGGCAGGTGAGCGTGAACTATCCTTCGGAAGGTAATAACGAGACCATCCCAACAGATTTTGACGATGTGGTTCAGCAGGTTTCTACCGGTGAGTTGGAACATGATCAGATCGATCAGTTGTTGCGGCAAGCGCACGAACGCTATGCGGATGTTGATGAGGGCCTGTTGGCTCACTACATCCCGGTTCTTGGCCAAGCAGACCCGAATCTTTTTGGCATTGCCATGTCTCACGTCGGTGGTTCGGTGCACTCGGTGGGGGACTGCGGTTATCACTTCTCCATCCAGTCCATCTCCAAGATGTTTGTCTACGCTCTCGTTCTGCAGGAGCACGGTCGAGAAGCGGTACGTGAACGCATCGGGGTGAACAATACCGGAATGTCGTTTAATTCGGTCATGGCCTTTGAGCTGAATAATGGTCACCCGATGAATGCGATGGTCAATGCCGGGGCAATTGCCACCACGTCGATGATCCCCGGAAAGACCGCAGCAAAAAAGTGGGAGAACGTTCGGGAAGGGCTCTCAGCTTTTGCTGGTCGTTCGTTGAGCCTAGATGATGAGGTTTACCATTCTGAGTCGTTGGCTAATGAGCGCAATAAGGCCTTGGGATACTTGCTCAAAAGTAACGGACGTCTAGATGAGGATCCTTTTGACGCTGTTGATGTGTACACAAAACAGTGCTCGCTGAACGTCACCGCACATGACCTAGCCATCATGGGCGCCACCTTGGCTGATGGTGGAGTCAACCCGGTGACCGGCCAAAGGGTCGTGGATGCCGATGTTTGCCGAGACACCCTGGCCGTTGTGGCCACTAACGGTCTATACGAACGCTCGGGCGAATGGCTTTTTGAAATTGGTATCCCGGCGAAGTCGGGAGTTTCCGGCGGCATTGTTGCTGTGGCACCGGGTAAGGGTGCCATTGGAGCATTTTCACCACCACTGGATATGGCAGGGAATTCCGTGCGGGCGCAGCTGGCCATTGGCCAGTTGTCTAGAGCGATGGGATTGAACCTTTTCGCTTCTGCTCCCAACGGTTGAGCGCAAATTCCAGTACTTGGATCTGTGCTCTTGTAAGAATATTTTCGCCATCCGTCTATTTCCCGTAGACAAATGGTTGGCAAAATTTGGACGAATTTCTCTGCCTGACATGAAGGTCTTTCTGGGGTTTGGGCTTGAGAAATTCCGTAAATGAGATTCACTTAAAGTAAGGGTCACTCGGACACCTGAACTTTGAGGACAGGAATTTCATGAAAAAAGTAACCAAGGCAACCATCGCCGCCGTTGCAGCTGGAGCTCTGCTACTCGGTGGTGCGGGAACGATTGCACGTTGGCAAGCTACTCAGACCATTGACGCAGGTACCATCGAATCAGGCCATTTGAACCTGACGACCACCGGAACCGGCGAATGGCAGGACATCAGCAACCCGGATGCACCTGAGCCATTCGATCCAACGACCCAGCAACTTGTTCCTGGCGATGTCGTCACTTTCAGCCAAACCGCCACCATTGATGCTGAAGGCAAGAACATTGCCGGCGTGCTCAGCGTTGATCAGGAAGCTACTGATTTGAAGGGCCTTGCAGACTACGTGACCGTTGACTTGAAGGTAGATGCATCGGCGCAGGGAATCACCGAAGAAACTGATGGAACCCTGAGCTTCGCTGAGCCAGGTACTTATGATGTTCCATTCCTCATCACCGTCACCTTCGACGAGGGCGCGGTGGGAGACACCCCACCATCGACCTATGACCAAGTGGTAGACCTTCAGGCACTTACGTTGACCTTGGACCAAGTCCGTTCATAAACAAGGACTAGTGCTTTTCGGGGTATGCCAAAACCGCTGAAGTTCGCCTTAATTGCGGCCGTGCTGTTGTTGCTGGGAATCAGTGCGCAGAGCACGGCCGCTTCGTGGCGCGCCGAAAGCCGAGTTGACCCGCCCACAATAAAGACTGGATCGCTCAGCTTATTAGCTGGCGGTGCGAAGGACTTTCAATTCACTAAGCTTTCCGGCAATGCGTTAATTCCAGGATCGTTTACCCAAGCTCCGTTAGCGATCAGCAATGCGGGCACCGTGGCGGTGTCGTACAAGTTGGATGGAGCGACAAATTCTCTAGCTTCACCGACGGCTGCTGACCGGGCACTGACTAACGCCGTGCAACTGAGCATCTATACCGGAATGGATCAGGCAGCCTGTGAAGCTGGCCAATCATTAACGGGTCAACAGCTCTACGTTGGACCGTTGGGTGCTGATGCGTCCTTTGCTTCCGCGAGAGATTTGGGTGTTGGCTCAACTAACTCAACCGAAAACTTGTGCATTCGTGTGTCGATTCTGTCGCAGGCGCCACAATCAGCCTCTGGTGGAAAGCTCTCGTTGAATCTACGTTTCACGGGACAACAACGATGAGCGTTCAAGAGCGAATCCGCGGTGGTGAACGGCCACAAAAGACAGGAATCTTTTGGTGGAGCGGCCAGATCATTTCGTGGCTCGTGCTCTTTATTGTGCTCGCTCTTATTGCACTCATGATTGTGATTCCAAAACTTGGGGGAGCCACCGCCTATACGGTGCTCACCGGTTCCATGCGCCCGAATTTTCCTCCCGGCACCTTGGTAGTTGTGAAGCCACTGGATCCGAAAGAACTTCACATTGGTGATGTGGCGACGTACCAGCTGAAATCTGGTGAGCCAGAAGTCGTCACGCATCGGGTCGTCTCCATGGGAACAAACCTGAGCGGTGAACAGCGGATCATCTTCCAGGGCGATGCCAATAACACCGTGGATGATCCAGTGCGCAGCGAACAAATTCGGGGAAAGCTTTGGTACTCACTCCCGCTCTTGGGTTACGTCAACAGCGCCTTATCTATGCAACAACGAACCTGGCTGACCTGGGTCGTGGCTGGCGGTTTGATCGTGTACTCCCTGGTGATGTTCGTTGGGGCATGGCGAGAGAGGCAGGGTAAGCAACGATGAAGAGCATACTGCGCCTCTCTCTATGTGCCGCCCTCCTGGCCGTTGTACTGCAGGTATTTCCAGGTGCTAATGTCCTCAGAGCTTCCGCTTCCTCCACGGAAAAAGGCCTGAGTTACAGCGGTGATGGGCAGACATACTCTCAGGATCCTCCGCCACTCTTCGAAGATGAGTCGACCCTGGTACCGGGGGACGAGATCACTAGATCATTGTGGGTGCGTAATGATCGCCCCACCGGAATCGAAGTCACGGTCCAACCCATTGAACCGGAGGTTTCGACCAGGTTGTATTTTGAAACCGTCAACGCATCGGTGGCTAGGTTGCAACCTGCGCAAGCCAAGAAGTTTGAGCTTAGAATCGGACTGCCTTGGTCAGCAGATAAGTTAGCTGAAGATCGGCAGGAGCGATCATTGCAGGTGCGCATTGATGCCGTGGAAACCTACGACGGTGATCAACCGCCGAGCCAGGGGCCACAAGACCAATCGCCCCAAGCGCCAGATCCAGAAGAAAAGGATGAACTAGCCAATACTGGATTTAGTAGCTCGTCGTTACTGATGGCATTGGGATCTCTAGTCGCAGGAAGCATTGCGCTAGGTGCAAGTCGAAACCGGAATCAAAGAATTGCCCAAGGGAGGGAAGCAAAGCATGAGCGGTAAGTCAATACGCGTCAAGGCGATCTTGTCGCTAGGGATCCTCGTTGGCTTTGGTGCCGTCTCGACGCTAGCTTCATGGACCGGCCAAGCTACTGCCACTTCGAACATCAGCACGGCAACGGTTGCACTTGGGGTTGGCGCTACGACAGGTAGTGCAACATCGGCGAGCTACCAAATGCCGATTAACGGGAGCAATCTATTTCCGGGGGCAAGCTCTGCTTCGGTAGTGGTTGTGAAGAACACCGGGTCTATTTCCGCGCCCTATTCTTTCCAAGGAAAAATTACTGAATCGGGAGGCGCCACCTTAGGCTCTGCGCTAACCATCCTGGTGAAAACCGGTGCAACTTTGAGCGGTTCGGGCTCGAACGTCACCTGCTCGGGTGGAACCACGCTGATGACCAAAAATACGGGATCCAGTTTTGGGAGTGCCTCGGCCACACGACCTTTGGCCCCGGGCGCCAGTGAGTCCCTGTGCGTTCAATATTCACTTCCCCTGACCGCAAACAATGCACTACAAGGGGCTACAACTACCATTGCCTTGGACTTCACTTCGAGTGTGGGGTCATAAGATGCGTAGTCAACAAACGGCGCAAGACAGCAATTCATCGCTCCGGCCGTTTCAGAGATTCTTGTTGAACTTCGGTGCCGGTCTTGGAAGTCTTTGCTTGCTCCTAGCGGTGCTGGCGATGGTCATTGGCATAAAGCCTTTGGTATTTGTTTCGGGATCTATGGGACCGGGAATACCTGTGGGGGCCTTGGGCTTGTCTGTGCCTGCCTCGGTTGAGGAAGTTAACGTTGGCGATGTGGTGTCGGTGGTCAATTCTCAGGGGGAACGCATTACCCATCGAGTTGTTGAAAAGGCTCCCGAAGGGCTGGTTCTCAAAGGCGATGCCAACCCTGTTCCCGACATAGAAACCTACAGCGTCGAACAGGTGGATCACCTGTTCTTGAGTGTCCCTGGTCTTGGCTATGTTGTCACGTGGCTGAGCCAACCGTGGGCGTACGCCATCGGCCTTCTGCTGTGTGGGTATCTGTTGTACATTGCGTTCTGGCGAAAAGATTCCAAGCCAGATAATTCAGATGAAGAACTGCACGGATCCCAATCTGCGGAGCCCGGTGAACAAGATTCGCATAGCAGGACAGCGGGGCGAAAGAAACTAGGGAATCTTTCCCGAACCATCGGCGGATTGACCGTGGTGGTGTTGCTGGGTGCACTGGTCTTGCAGGTGCCGAAAAGCGAAACTACTCATGCAGCGTTTACCGGTTCAGCCACCGCGTCTGCTGCGGTGCAGGCAAATATAGTGCAACCGGCTACGGGTTCCTTGGCCTGTACAGAGTCTCGAGTGTTACTACTGACTACAGCTACCGTGTCATGGCCTGCGCAGCAACTCCCTTCGGGAGCACGCTTGGCAGTAAGGACCAAGGTCGACTCATCTACTTATAGGTATACGAGTTTGGCTTCCGGGGCAACCTCTACAGATTATGGGCCAAGACTCAATCTGATAGGGCTCATCACGGAGGGTGGGGCGCAGACTATGGAGGTTAAGCTTCTGGTGGTTTACACCACCGATAACAAAGACGTCACTGAAAGCGGCAGCAACATTGGATGGGTTTCTCCAGTGGCGGACTCTCCCGGGCGCACTATTGTTTACCACCCTGGGTTCGTACTTGCGAGAGACTTCACCTGCTCTTAGAACGCGAGCAGGTTACAGCGAGTCCTGTTTTTCTTTCCTTGAAAGTGCTTGCAGAACTTTGCTGTGCAAAGGACGCCAACAGCATGGAAAGTCCTAGCTCAAAGGTCGCACGGGATCGGTTGCTATCGGCTAAATCGGCTTCTAGTGCTTCCTTGAAATAGTGCGAAGATTCTGGTCCGGACTCCCATACAACTTCTGGTGCAGCTGCGTCTAAGGCAGAACCGAGGACGAAGGAATCGATGATGGTGATGGCTTGGAGGCGACGTTTGGGTTCAAAGCCTGCCAGTGCGAAAGCCTCGGCTAGGGCATCGTAGACACGCAATGTGGTGCTATCTCTGACGGTGTGGCTGGTAAGTAGGGGGATGAGTCGCGGGTGCTTGGAATAGGAAGTCCAGTATTCGGTGGCAATGGCTTCGACAGCTTCTTGCCACGTGACCTGCTGCAAGTTTGGAAGCTGAATCTGCGCCATGGCCCGTCCACGCATTAGCTCGATAATTTCTGCCTTGCCCTGAACATGGTTATAGAGCGATGATGCGGATACTGAGAGCTCTTTAGCTAGAAGCGGGAGGGTGAACTCTCCATGCGCGTCCACGAGTTTGAGCGCGGCATCAGCAATTGAAGTGGTGCTGAGTTTGGGCTTGGAAGGCCTGGCCATGGAATCTCCTCATGCGTCGAAGTCTCTTGACATGAGCATACACAAATTAAACGAAAGTCATTCGTTAAAACTCTTGATTTCAGCTTAGCTCTGCGTCTATCGTAAAAACGAATAACATTCGTTTTTGTCGTGAAGGAACATCATGCAAGAAATTCTGGCCCTCAATCCACCGGTCTCCCCGGCACGTGTCGATGATGCCGAACGTGGCACGCTCACCGTAGCTCTGGTCCAGCATCGCTGGCATGAAGACCCAGCGGCGACGGAAGCCGAACTAGAAGAAGGTATCAAGTCCGCAGCCAAGCATGGCGCCAAAATTGTCTTCCTGCCAGAACTCACCCTGAGCAAATACCCGGCCTTCGAAATCCCTGGGACGACAAAGGCCGACGCCACCGCCGAAGACCTAATGACGGGCAAGACCTTCAGCTTTGCCAAGAAAATGGCCGAGAAATACGACATTCACGTCCACATCTCGCTGTTCCGCACTGCCCCTGCGCAGGACGGACTAGGGCTGAACACCGCGATCATCGTTTCGCCCAGCGGTCAGCTGGTAGCAGCTACCAACAAACTGCATATTCCGCGCACCGCGGGTTACTACGAGGACAAGTACTTCCGCGAAGGTCCTAACGAAGATCCATACCCGGTACACCGTGTGGCAGTACTGGGCGATGTCGCCATGGGCCTACCGACCTGCTGGGACGAATGGTTCAGTGAACCGCCACGTATCTACTCGCTGGCCGGCGCCGACCTCTTGGCCTACCCCACGGCCATCGGCTCAGAACCCGATCACCCCGACTTTGATACCGAACCCCTGTGGCGCCAAACCATCATCGGCAACGGTATCGCCAATGGCCTATTCATGGTGGTCCCCAACCGCTGGGGCGACGAAGGAGCGCTCACCTTCTACGGGTCCTCCTTCATCTCCGACCCCTACGGTCGCATCCTCGCACGTGCCCCACGCGATGAATCCGCGGTACTGGTAGCCACCTTGGATTTGGACGCACGCCGTGACTGGCTCACGCTCTTCCCGTTCCTGCGTACCCGCAGGCCAGAAACTTACGGTGCCATGAGCGAAGCCCGCAACGATTCCGGCCTAGGCGAACGGAGCACCAGCAATGTCTAAGTTCTTTATGCCTGCAGAGACCGAAGCCCACGAACGCATCTTCATGGCTTTCCCTACCAGCGGCTACACCCTAGGGGATACCGATGAAGAAGCCGAAGCCGCCAGAAACACCTGGAGCCAAGTGGCCAAAGCCATCGCCACCTTCACTCCGGTCACCATGGTGGTCGACCCATCGGCCCACGCAGATGCCCGCCGGCACTTGGACGATACCGTGGACTACCTGATCCACGAACTCGATGACGCATGGATGCGCGATATCGGACCCACCTTCGTGCGCACCGCAGAAAATACCTTGACCGCAGTGAATTGGAACTTCAACGGATGGGGTGCCCAAAGCTGGGCCAGCTGGGAGAAAGACCAGCACATTGCAGGCCACCTTGCGCAGTACACGGCAGTGCAAGAAATCCGCGCCAACATCACTAATGAAGGTGGGGGAATCCACGTTGACGGTGAAGGAACCATCCTGGCTACCCGCAGTGTGCAGCTGGATCCGGGGCGTAACCCGGGCGCCACCGCAACACAGATTGAAGAAGAATTCTCTCGAGTACTGGGCACCAGCAAGGTCATCTGGCTGGACCGTGGATTGACCCGTGACAATGAAGAATTTGGCACCCGCGGACATGTGGATATCGTGGCCTGTTTTGCCGCTCCCGGGGTAGTGCTCTATCACGATCAACAGAACCCAGAACATCCGGACTACTTGATCTCTCAAGAAGTCAGAGAACGCCTCGAAGAATCCACCGATGCGAAAGGTAGAAAACTCAAGCTCATTGCCGTACCGGCGCCGCAGGTACTGCGCGACGAGGAAGGTTGGGTGGACTATTCCTACATCAACCATCTAGTCACCAATGGCGGGGTGATTGCCTGCGCTTTTGATGACCCCAACGATGTGCAAGCAGCACGGATCCTTGCCGAGGCGTATCCCGGTCGCGAAGTGATCAGCGTTGATGCCCGCGAACTTTTCGCCCGCGGTGGCGGTATTCACTGTATTACCCAACAATTGCCACGCCGCTAGCCAGGCCCAAGCTCTGCTCCATGCACCCCTGTGTCAACAACGTCATGAACTGTCGACTAACGTAATAGTTGGTAATCAACGAAGACGTGGAGGCAGTGTGGAGCAGGGCGTGCAACTAGCGGCGGTAATTTCGCTGGCGGCAGCGGTATTTGTCGGAGCATCCACACAACGCATTTCCGGAATGGGTTTTGCGTTGGTCGCCTCACCGTTCTTGGTCATGGTGCTCGGGCCGCACGAAGGAATCACGCTAGTCAACCTCCTCGGAGCGTGCAGTAGCCTACTGATTTTCCTGCAGGTCTTTCGGGATGTGGAATACAAAAAAGTAGCGCTGATCCTGATTCCCGCCATGCTGATGACTCTTCCGGGAGCATGGGTGGCCGCGCGAGTGGATGGTCCTTGGCTTTCCATTGGTATCTCCGCCATGGTGATCCTGGCGCTGGTCTCCAGCTTCCTGATCCGAAACCTTCCAGCGGCCCAAGGCAAAGGGCTAGCCATAGGTGCCGGAGCGGTCTCCGGATTTATGTCGGTGACCGCCGGAGTCTCTGGACCAGCCATCGCCGGATACGCCGTAGCCAGTCGTTGGCCTCAGGCGAAGTTCGCGGTCTCCGTGCAACTGTATTTCCTGGTACTTTCCAGTACTTCGTTGCTGGCTAAGGGCGGCTTGCCACACCTGCAGCTCAGCCAATGGGTCGCCTGCTTCGCCGCAATGCTGATCGGTATTCTCCTCGGCAATTTTCTGGCACCAAAAATCCCAACTAAATACAGCAGGGCCTTTGTGGTTTTGATTGCCTTTGCCGGTGCCTTGAGCCTGATGGTCGAAGGCATTACGGCGCTCGCCGGACGCTAAAGCCAGAAACACTGAGTCGTAGAGCACTGCCAACGTCAATGAGAGAATGGGGTACGTGCCCTACCAGTATCCCGAAGTCACGCTCAGTCGCCGCGTCACCGAACTCGACATTGAACGCCGCGCACTGTGGGCTGGACTCATCTGCTCCGTTTTCGGTCTGACCGTCGGCCTCATATTTTTCGCCGGCGAACGCCCTGCCCTTTTCGGGCGCTGGTCGGTGGGACTGGTTTCATCCGTGTGCGGTGGTACCGCTGCGGCAATGAGCAGTGCCTATGCCTTCCGCGCCATCCTGCGATATCGCGAACCATGGCTGCGACGCATCCCTACCTGGCGACAACTAGTCACCGCATTAGGCCTAGTCCTGGTGCACGTGGCCAGCTCGGTGATGATGATTCTGGTACTCTTCCACCTGTTTCAGCGAGCCTTTTTCGGGCTACATCTCGATGTTCTGGCCGGTTCACTGGCGGTGAGTGCGGTAACCGGATTGACCGCCTACCTTTGCCTGGTGGCCACGGCACGCACCAGCGCTGAAACTCTCTCGGTGGTTTTGGGGATCTTCATGGCCTCTGGCGTATTGATCAGCATGTTGCTTGCCGAAGAACAACAGTGGTGGCGCAGCATGTTCTCCTTCTTAGGCACTACGCAAGCAGGTCGTGGTTCATTCTGGACCTTTAATCTGACCCTGATTATTTCCGGTTTGGTGCTCGCAGCCTTTACCGAGTTCCTCACCCGAGACCTCGTCTTGTTATCGCGGACCTATCGTTGTCGCCCGGCACTGCGCAGATACAAGCTGGCCAGGAAGTTGCGTCCGCGCCCACGGGTGGTGCGCTGGTGCCTCGTGGTCGTCGCCACCGCGATTATCGGCATTGGCCTCGTACCGGTGAACGTTTCCATGCAAATACATTCCGGTTTTGTGCAGTTAGCCTCGGCCGCCATGATCATCCTTCTGATGGGCACCGCAGTCTTACTTCCGGGGTACCCTGCCGTTTTCCACCTGATGTCTTATGCTGCCGTGGGGGCTGTGTGGGTCGCTTTTGTGCTGTGGCAGGACTGGTCCTACTACAATCTGACCGGTTTTGAATTGGCGGTGGTCGCCATCATGTTCTCGTGGATTTCGGTGTTTATCCGAACCACCTCGGCGATGACCAGCGATCGTGAAGAGCGGAATCAAAGCAGAATATCCCAAGATCATCCCTTGCCACATCGTTCCTAATATCCGTCAAAAGACTGAGGACGTGACCCCATCAGGGTCGGTAGCCTGTAGGCATGCTGATCTCAGAAAAGCTCTACTTACTGATGGCCAACAAGTACCAAAAGCCTGAAGCAGTCATGTCAGCTGCCGGCTTTGGAATGAACGCTGCAGTTTTATCTGACTTGATGATTGCCGGCCGAGTGACCTTAAACGAAGACGCGGATTCTCAGCTTCAGCTCATTGGTGCCGGGCCCTGTGCTGATCCGGTATTGGCGGCCCCGCTAGAAAAGTTGGAGAAACGAGCGGCGACTTCTTTGGGCGCTGCGGTGAAGATACCGTCGTTATGCAATGTCCGTCTCGTCACCGACTCCTTAGCTAAACAAGGCATTGTCGAATATGGTTCGCGAACGATGCTCGGTCTTGGTAAGGAACGCGTTCACGTGCTCAATGATCAGATCGAACGTCAGATACGTACCGATCTTTCCGCTGAAATTCAGGGGGAGCGCAGCGCACGCATCAGTGATTCTGCGGTGCTCTCGATACTGCAGGCCATGGGAATTGCGCAGCAGGTATTGGCCGACGAGCTCGCACCGATCGGTGCGAGCCAGGCACAAGAACGCCTCGCACAAATTGCTCAAGAATCCCCAGCAATCGATGCTGCTCAGCGCACCGTGGCAAAGATGAATGCCATCATTACCAACGAGCGGGTCATTCCACCGGCCTCCACCGGTCTCAAGGGCTAGCGTTTCAGGAGTTCGAACGCCCCGCATTTGTTTTGGTACCTCGATATTTCGGGGTGATAACAAGCAGGACTCAAATTGGATGCCCCCACGGTTCTTCCGTGCGACTTTCACCGTTCGCCATGTAGTGGCGTTGATTCTCTGGTCAGTATCTGTTTCTGCAGAGGGGCTGCATCCTGCGTTGCCCAGAGACAAGATTCGAGTCCATTGAGAGCCAGGCAAATGACTTCGCCCTATTTAGGGAGAGCGGAGACGGGAAAAGAGCTCCGTAGAGGTATCAAGAATATAACCTTTATGTCCACCTGTTGAATTAAAGCGGTGAGTGACACAAACTGGCTGAGCCTAAGACCGTATGCAACGACGCATGCGGCACGAGAAGGGAATCAGCATGAACAAGAAAACACGGACACTAGTTTCTGCAGCCAGTGCGCTGGCCGTAGCCATCTCCGTAAGTATGCCTGCATCGGCGGCGCCTGCTCAGAATCAACGCTCCACGTGGATGTCTGGCGAAGTGGCACAAATCGGTGAGATTGCGGGCATGGATGGGAACTCGCACCTCATCGGTTTTTCGGGAAAAACCGACGGCTTCTCAGACTTTTCGGTGACGAACTTCGATTGTCCCGAAGGCCAACTACCATCATGGGATCCGGAGAGCGGTTGCGAAATAGTTGGCAGTCTGGGCATGTATGGCTACGACCTGACAGTCAACATCAGCAAGAATCTCTCGCGCGGAACGATCTCGGGAGTAGTCCGGGTCTACGAGGGGGATACCGAGTCGGGTGATCCGATCTGGGGTGAAGCTCGAGACGTAAATATCACCATGAAGGCCACCGGAAAAATGGTGGTCACCAAGGATAAGCAAGACGGATACACCCGAACTGACAAGGAGCGTCCGGCGGTAACAACCAGCGGTCAGGTCGGTGAATTCGATGTCACCGGGGCCGAAGGCAGCATCGTGCACGTGAAGGAATCCTATAAGGATTAAGGATTGGCTCCCAACGGTGCTGCGCCGCCGATAGACTTCGGTGTAGCACCGTTGGCGCGTGCCCAAACTCACCGCCACTACTGCCCTGAAACATGAAACAATAGGTAGTAATGACTTCCAGCGATTCCACCACACTCACCGCCGTTGAGCGCAAGGCACTGCGTACCGAGCAGGCCGCTGCTCAGCGTGCCCAGCAGCTGCGCATTTCGAAATCTCGCGCCGAAGCCGAAGGCCGTTCGCAGGTAATCCCGACCGCCGAAGGTTGGAAGCAGGAGATGGGCGCCGATGGCCGCCCTGAACTGCAGTTCTCCACCAAGCGTCGGGTCTCGCAGCCACCTAAGCACCTTGCCGACCTCACCCTTGCTGAGCGTCAGGCTGAACTGAAGGCGCTGGGTCTTCCTGCTTTCCGTGCCAAGCAGCTTTCAACCCACTACTTCCAGCACTACACCACCGACCCTGAGAAGATGAGCGATCTTCCCAAGGAGCGTCGTGAGGAACTAGTCCAGGCGATGTTCCCGAAGCTGCTCACCGAGGTGAAGCGTCTAGAGACCGATGATGGCAAGACCATCAAGTTCCTCTGGCGTCTGTTCGACGGCTCGTTGGTCGAGTCTGTGCTGATGCGTTACCCCAACCGCATCACCCTGTGCATTTCTTCGCAGTGTGGTTGCGGTATGAACTGCCCATTCTGCGCCACCGGACAGGCAGGTTTGACCCGCAACATGTCCACCGCGGAGATCTTGGACCAGATCGTTCAGGCTAACCGCGTGATCGCCGAAGGTGGTCTGGGTGGTCAGAAGCATCCAGACGAGCGCGTAGGCAATATCGTGTTCATGGGTATGGGTGAGCCACTGGCTAACTACAAGCGCGTCATGAACGCCGTGCACCGCATGGTTGCCGAAGCCCCAGAAGGCTTGGGCATGAGCGCCCGCGGCATCACCGTTTCCACCGTCGGTCTGGTTCCTGCCATTCGCAAGCTGGCCGACGAGAATGTCCCGGTCACCTTCGCTTTGTCCCTTCACGCGCCTGATGACGAGCTACGTGATGAATTGATCCCAGTGAACTCACGCTGGAAGGTCGATGAAGCGCTGGATGCAGCCTACGACTACTACGTGAAGACCGGTCGTCGCGTATCCATCGAGTACGCACTGATCAAGGACATGAACGACCACGAGTGGCGTGCAGAAATGCTTGCCAAGAAGCTCAACGCCCGTGGTCGCGGCTGGGTCCATGTGAACCCGATTCCGCTGAACCCAGTGCCAGGTTCCATTTGGACCCGTAGCGAGTCGGACATTACCTCGAAGTTCGTTCGTCGCCTAGATGAGCTAGGGGTTCCGACCACGCTGCGCGATACCCGCGGCAAGGAGATCGACGGCGCCTGCGGTCAGCTGGCCGCCGACGGCGACAAATAACAAACACAAAAATCGGGGCTCAGTTAAAAACTGGGCCCCGATTTTTCGTTAACTACAGCTTGTTGGGTGTGCCTTCGAGCTCATCTACGCGTTGGTGTTGCGCACTGCTGCGGTGTAGCGGCGCTCAAATTCGGCGGCGCTTACCAATTCTCGTTCTACACGGAATGACGACTCTGGGATCCCTAGAACCGCGGCGATGAGAGTTCGCGTGTAACTGGAGATCTTGCGTGATTTGCGGGTGCAGGTGACCTGATCAATTTCTGGAACCCAGATGTTCCACCAGCCGCCTTCTTTGCCGACGATTGCTTCAAATACTTTTTGTTCGCTCACTGTCGCGTCCTTTGAATCCCGAAATTAACACTGGCTGACTCTGGAACCAAACAGGTTCGAGTACCTACAGATCATTATCTGATACCAGTCTGCTGATTTTCTTTGGTGCTCACAATGACGTGGGGTGATAGTTGTCGGTTGTTGGTCAGTCGTGTAACGAACAAGAAAACAAAAGGCGCGAGCTATTTACCTCACATGGGGTAGATGTGATACTGATATATCAGATACATTGTTAGCTTCGTCACAAGGGATGTTCGTGAGCAGTCAAACCTCAGCGCAAGATCTTTCGACCACAGGCAAGTCCGGCAGAGCCCGACGGGTCCTCACCTATGCTGGAGCGATCATTGCGTTCCTCATTGGTTCAGGATTCGCCACGGGCCAAGAAATTCTGCAGTACTTCACCTCCTATGGCTACGCAGGAGTCTTCGGAACCGGCCTCCTAGTTCTGGTGCTGATGGGCTACGTTGCAGTTGAGTTCTTTGTCGTTGGACAAGCCAAGAAATTTGAAAAGCCATCGAGGATTTTCCACTACTACAGCGGGAAATATTTGGGTACCTTCTTCGACTACTTCTCTAATCTGTTCGTCTTCCTGAGCTTCACCGTGATGGTTGCTGGCGCCGGAGCGGTTTTTGAAGAGCACTATGGAATGTCCAAATTTGTTGGTGGCATTGGACTGGCCATCGTGGTCGGGCTCAGCGTCTGGTTTGGCCTGAAAAACCTGGTGGATGTCATCGGGAAGATTGGCCCGTTGATTGTGGTGGTGGCAATCGGTCTGGGGCTTCTGGGGATCCTGCGAAATCCGAGCGGAATCGCAGAAGGTCAAGCCTTGCTGCCGACACTAGATCTGACTCAAGCATCCACCAACTGGTTCATGTCGGGCCTGTCCTACGTAGGTTTCTGCATGTTGTGGTTGGCCGCCTTCTTGACCGCCTTGGGCAAAACGGCCCGCAACCGAAAAGAAGCAGTGGCTGGTGCTCTGACCGGTTCGACCGTCTTCTCACTTGCCTGCGTCATTGTTGGCTTGGGTCTGTTGGCCAACATTACTCGGGTGGGCGGAACTGAGATTCCAATGCTGGTCTTGGCTAAGGACATCAGCCCGGTGCTTGCGGCGGGTATCTCCGTGATGATTTTGGCCGGAATCTACACCACCGCCGTGCCACTGCTTTGGACCGTCTCTTCACGCTTCTACGCGGATAAGACCAAGGGCTTCAAATACCTCACCGTCATTCTGGCCATCCTGGGAACGGTCATTGGTTTGATGCTGCCGTTCTCTCAAATGGTCAATCTGGTCTACGTCATCAACGGCTATGTTGGAACCTTGTTGCTCGTGCTGATGCTGGTCAAGACCGTGATGCGGGCGGTGCGTCGACCGCCGGTGTAAGTGCGAGGTACGAGCTGGGACGGCCGGGTAGCATTAGAGGTTCAGACTTGGGTGAGCCAGATCGAGTCGAGCAATGCTTCACCCGGCCGTGCGGGCCCACCGCGCCAGTATCGTAGTGAGGACAAAGAGTGCAGGTATCCCAGCGCGCCAAGGTTGCACCATTTGAAGTGATGCAGATCGTCGAGCGAGTTTCGCAGATGCGCGATGCAGGCCATGACGTCATTTCCTTATGCGTGGGAGAACCCGGCGGGGGAGCGCCAGCAGCAGTCAACGCTCTGGCATCCCAACTGCACACCGAGGGCGCGGACTTCGGGTACACGGCGACCGCTGGTCTGCCCGAGATCCGTCAGGCTCTGGCCGAGCATTATCGTGATGCCTATGGTGTGCAAATTCCAGCAGAGAACTTCGTGATGACCACCGGTTCCTCCGGCGCATTCCAACTGGCATTCCTCGCGGCTTTTGATGCCGGAGACGTGGTGGCGTTGGCCCGTCCTGGCTATCCCGCCTATGCCAATATCCTGCGTGCCCTCGGACTTAAAGTGCTGGACCTGCCCACCACGGCAGAAACGAGATTCCAACCAACCATTGAGCATCTGGAACAGGCCAAAAAAGAGCACGGGCGCCTCGACGGTCTGGTGATTGCTTCACCGAATAATCCCACCGGCACCATGTTTAGTGCCGAGGAATTAGAACAACTGGCCCAATGGTGCGAAAGCAACGGCGTTCGCTTGATTAGCGACGAGATCTACCACGGCATCGAATTCGATGCCACGCGTCGTGGGCACACTTCATGGGAGTTCTCGCGCACGTCCATCGTGGTCTCTTCCTTCTCTAAATATTGGGGCATGACAGGGTGGCGTCTTGGTTGGATGGTCGTTTCCGAGGACCTGTTGCCTGCCGTAGACGCTCTGGCCTCAAACCTTGCCCTGTGTGCTCCTGCACCGGCGCAACGTGCAGCTGTGGCGGCTTTTGCAGCACAGAGTGTCGAAGAAGCGAATGACCGGGTGGCCGAGTTTGCCCGCACACGAGAACTGGTGTTGCAACGCCTAGATCATCTGGGAATCATTCAGGCTGCCCCAGCTGATGGAGCGTTTTATCTGTACGGCCGGTTGGCCAACGAGGTGCTGGAACATTTTGGTTCGGCTTCTGAATTCTGCCGAGCCGTGTTGGAGCAGGCTCATGTGGCATTGACTCCGGGCGGTGACTTCGACCCGTTTGAGGGCCATCTGTATATTCGGCTGTCTTTTGCCGCCGGTTACGAGCGTGTGGCTGAAGCCCTGGAGCGGGTGGATGCGTTTTTGCGCCGAAGCCTGGCAGGAGAGTAGAAGTCCACAGCTCGCCACATATTCTCTGAGTAGAAGACGGCGGTGGCCCAAGGTGGGTAGCGAGGCAAGTTGATCAGCTGGCCTCGCTACTGTCTTTTAAGGAGCCATGATGCCGCAATTACCTCGTCCCGTGATTCACGAATGTCTGCCTTGCTACCTGTATCGCGTGGCAGGGGAAACTCGCTGCGATGGAAGTCTGAGGGGACTTAGCTTTTATCGCGATGAATCTGCGCCGAGGGCCAGCGCTCTTGAGAGGAAAGTGCGATTGCTCGGGGGATTTTGCGATTGCGAAGTGCTGCTGAACGTAGTTCGACCGGCCACGACTGAGGCCATGCGCCTCATTGATGCAGGGGAAGATTTGGTCTGTAAAGGAGTACGCCGCGGCACAATCCAACCTTGCGAGAATTGGTTGATGCGCCGCGGCGTACAGTGGGGTGGCGGTCGTTTTAGCCGCCGAAGTGCTTAGAAACTAGTCTTCGATGTTCTTGCTTGGTTTACGTGCTTTGAGTAGCTCAACACCGATTGGGATCAAGGAGATCAGAACAATCAGGATGAAAATGATGTCAATGTTTTCTTCGATCCAAGAGAACTGACCTAGCCAGAAACCTAAGAGCGTGACGCCGATACCCCAAAGGGCGGCGCCAATCAGGTTGAAGCTGATGAAGGTCTTGTGATCCATCTTGGCCACGCCGGCAATGACGGGGACGAAGGTTCGAACCACCGGTACAAAGCGGGCCAAGATGACCGCACGGCCACCAAACTTCTCGAAAAATTCGTGAGCTCGTTCAACATTCTTCTGCGAGAAGAACCGCGATTCGGGTTTGTTGAATACCGCCGGGCCAGTTTTCCTACCGATGAGATAGCCCGTCTGATCTCCGGCGAAGGCGCAAATGAAAATGGCCAACGCGAAGAGCCATAGTGGCACGTGGATGGTGCCCGTAGCGATGAGCATGCCGACGGTGAACAGCATCGAGTCGCCCGGGAGGAAGAACCCGACCAGCAAGCCGGTTTCGGCGAAGACGATAAGGCAGACCAGCGCAACAACCCATGGGCCGAGGTCAGGGTTGTTGAGGAATACTGCTGGGTTCAGCCAGTCGGGCAGGAACGCGGCGCCGATGGTCGGCGGGGCGTAATCCGTCACAAAGGAAAGAAAAGAAGATTGATCTAGCACAGGAAAAATCCTACGGGATATGACTGTGAGTTTCCCATAGGGATAACCAGCAGGTCATGAGTCCTATGAGCTGATCACAAGGGCAAAAAATGACATTTCGTTCGTTGACTCGCAGTGATGTGCTCCGCGCCCATCAAACTCGAGTTCTTTTCCCGCCAGCATGAAAACCGCAAGCTGTTGCCAAGGTCACAATAGTTGTAAAGGTTCAAGCCAGATGGTTGTTTTACTGCAACTACCTTGCTGAACCCATGACAACGGTCATGGTCAGATCATGACATTCTGCTCTTTTGGTGGCCACCGGGAAGTTGAATGATTGAAGTATGGAAACGCTGATGAAAACCGACGCCATATCGCTGTCGACAGTGAAGAAAACATTTGTTGCTAAACACGCCAAAGTTGAGGCAGTCAAAGGGATCAACCTGCAGATTGCCCAAGGACAAATCGTAGCGTTACTCGGGCCCAACGGGGCTGGAAAGACCACCACGGTGGACATGATCCTCGGACTGACCCAGCCCTCCGCGGGAACAGTGCACGTTTTAGGACAATCTCCGCGCCAAGCTATATCTTCCGGCCAAGTATCAGCGGTCCTGCAAACCGGTGGACTCTTACGCGATTTGACGGTGCAAGAAACCGTCAAGGTCATCGGAACGATGCACGGACGAGCCGACCGTGTCCGAGAGGTCATGGAGCGCACCGGACTCACAAAAATCGCAAAACGAAGGGTGGGTAAGTGCTCCGGGGGAGAGCAGCAACGCATCAAATTTGCCCTCGCTCTTTTGCCGGATCCAGATGTACTGATCTTGGACGAGCCCACGGCTGGTATGGATGTGATGGCCCGCCGTGACTTCTGGCAAACGATGCGCGCCGAAGCAACGGGCGGCCGAACTATCATCTTTGCCACGCACTATCTCGAAGAAGCACAGGCCTTCGCCGAACGTACCGTGCTGATGAGTCTGGGAAGAATCGTTGCCGACGGAGCCACCGAAGAATTGCGGCATTTGATCAACGGCAGATCCATCAGCGCCACTTTCTGTTCTGAAGCCGATGCCCAACAAGCCCTGGGATTTGATGAGTCCATCGTGCTGACCGAACAACAGGGACTGCGATATCACTTCCAATGCACCGACTCTGACCAGTTCGCCCTAGCTCTCTTGCAACAGTACCGGGGCCGAGACATCGAAATCTCTTCCCCCAGCCTAGAAGACGCTTTCATCCAACTCACCAAGGACGCATCATGATGGCAACCTATATCCAAGTTGAATTTGCTCGGCACTTTCGCGATGGATACAACCTCGTTTTTGCTCTCTTACTCCCGGCAGCCATGTATATCCTTTTTGGCAATATTCCTAGCTACACCGAATCAGATTTGGGAGCGGGAAACGTCAAGTTTTATCTCATGATCTCCATGGCCGCCTATGGTGCGGCCGTCAGCACGGTGTCCATCGCGGGAACAGTAGCCACTGAAACCATGCAGGGTTGGGGCCGGCAGATTGCCATAACTAAGATGCCGCCAGCCGTGTTTGTTGGAAGCAAGATGATCGTTGCTGCCACCGTTGCGGGTGTATCTGCCGCCATCGTTTTCGCCTTGGGAGCACTGACCGGGGCCACGGTGAACGAGTCGTGGATTTGGGGCGTTAGCTATCTGATCATCTTGATCGGTGCCATGGTCTTTGCTTGCTACGGCATTGGCGTGGGTATGGCTTTCAAGTCCGAATCTGCATTGGGCCTGGCGACGGGGCTCATGGTGTTCTTCGCCTTCTTCGGAAATGTGTTTATGCCTCTGGAAGGAACCATGCTTGATATCGCCCGGTTTACGCCGATGTTTGGCTACGTCGCCTTGGCCCGTTACCCGTTGCTCAAAGATATTCCGGAAGGAACTGAGATGGCTCCGGACCCAATGTGGATGATGGCAACTAATCTAGTGCTATGGGCAATGATCTTCGCAGTCTTTGCGGTACTCGCTACGCGCAGGGTCAAAGCACGTCAATGAGTAGATGCCAGCCCAGTGCTCTAGAGGATGAGCAACAGTTCTGGAATCGCTGGGGCTGGCTCATGTCTGGGGTGTGGGTTGTCTTCTTGATCTTCCCGATTTTGGACTTGGTCAACAACCCATACCCGGAGCCGGTGCGAGTTGCCGGGCTCATACTTGTGGCAGTTTTTGCCGCGGTGTATCTGCACGCTTACGCCAAATACTCGTGGGCTGTGGGACAAGGCGGCACCAAGCAGATTCCGGCACTGATCAGTTTCGCGGTGTTGATACTGATTCTTCTGCTTGCGATGATCGCTACAGGAATTGGTGCCCTGAGCCTCATTCCGTTTATCACCTCGTTCGCGGCTTTCCTGTTGACCAGGCCCTGGACCATAGCGACCTACGCCGGGGCCGTGTTGATCTGTCTCTTGCTGCCATTGCTGCTTGGTCAGTTCATTGATGCGCTGTTTATCATCGGACTGAATTTTGTTCTGATGGTGGTCTACGTGATTACCGTGGCTGCAATTACTCGGGCGGTAGCCGCCGAAGAAATGCGTGCCGACTACTTGCTCGTTGCCGAACAAGAGCGGGTCGCCCGCGATGTCCACGACGGAATTGGGCATTCACTGACTGCGCTCAACCTTAAAGCGCAGCTAGCCATGCGTTTGCTTGACGCCCAGGAATACGATCGTGCCCGCACGGAAATGCAACAGCTTTCCGACTTGGCGGTGGAAGCCTTGGACTCTGTCCGAACCACAGTCCAGGGACTGAACCGGCAAGATCTTGAGGCAGAACTTGCCGAGTTGCGCAGGGCTTGCCAAGACAATGATCTGAATTTCACCGTGGTGGGAGATCCGGATTCTATCCCTGTGCGTTGGCGTTCGCACACGGCCTGGATTTTGCGTGAAGCGCTCACCAACGTCTTGCGCCATGCACACGCCAGTTCGCTGCGCATAGTTTTTGATAAAGCCTACGTAGGCATCGATGATGACGGAGACGGATTGGGAGTCAGCGAAGCGGGTCACGGCATCCGCGGAATGCAAGAACGAGCCAAGCAAATTGGCGCTACCGCGACGGTCGAAGCCTCGGCGCTGGGTGGCACCCGGGTCCAACTGACTTTTGACGGTAGCTTTCAGGAGGTCAAGTGATTAGGGTACTGATCGCTGATGACCAACATTTGGTTCGTAGCGCACTGGCTGCTTTGCTGAATCTGGAAGCTGACCTTGAGGTTGTCGCTCAATGCGCCGATGGCGATGAGGTGCCCGCAGCACTAGCCTTGCATAAGGTAGATGTTGCGCTGGTTGATATCCAGATGCCTCGGCTTGATGGGCTGAGTCTTGCGCAGCAGCTGAGCCAGACCCACCCCGAAGTGAAAGTGCTGGTCTTGACCACCTTTGACCGGCCCGGATATTTTCGGCAAGCATTTGAAGCTGGGGCTAGTGGTTTCCTCGTTAAGGATGCGCCACCGGAGGACTTGGTCTCGGCAATCCGCAAGGTATTCGCGGGGGATAAGATCATTGATCCGCAACGAGCGATGCTCAGCGTTGAAACTCAGCGCAATCCGTTGACCGACCGTGAGCGAGAGATCCTGACCCACGCAGCCAGTGGTGCACCGGTCTCGCGTATCGCTGCTTTGGTGCATCTGTCCGTGGGAACAGTACGTAATCACCTATCAAACGCTATCGGCAAAACGAATACCGTTAACCGGATCGAAGCGGCTCGGAAGGCTCGCGAACAGGGGTGGATCTAGCGGGTGGCGAAGTGGGTGATTAGACCGATCACCCACACCGATGAGGCGAGTAGAACGCATCCGAACTCCACCACAATCCCAAGTCCCAGCGCTTTCAGGGCTGCCCATGACGAGCTGAATGCACCGGAGAGCTCTTGTCGTCGTACGCTTTCTCCAGCGAAAAGCCCCACTGCGAAACCGATGAAAAGTCCTACGACCGGGATGATAAACGCACCGGCGATGGCACCGATCACAGCAAAGAGGATGGAGCCTTTGGGGACCTGATGCTCCTTGAGTTTCCTTCCGGTGAGTATCGCCGAAGCCGACCATCCCGCGAGGGCGATGGCCATGCCGATGCCAGCAGTCCACCACGATGCCGTCGAGCCGAGGAGCCAGCCCCACGCCAGTAACGTGCCGATGGTCAGCAGCGATCCTGGGAGCACCGGAAAAATCGTGCCTAAGGCTGAAATTACGAGCAGTATCCCAGCAAGAATCGTGTAAATGATCTGTGTATCCACTCACCCAGTGTGGCACGGTGAGCGGCAATGTTGGCGCTAACTGTTGACATGTATCTCAGGCTATTTATGCTGCCTTGGAAAACGGTCGCACGGTGATTGTGGGGAGTCATCATGTATTTGGGGGCAAAAGACGCCGATTCAAAAGCATTGGTATCAAGTGATGAACCAGAGACTCAATCTTCTCGTTCATGCGAATAAAGAATACTTTTTCTGGCAATGAAGTCTCCAATAAAGAGTGGGTTTCTTGGATTACGATGCTCAGAAAACAAATCTTTCCGCTAGATCTCCTAGTGGGTGGGAGATAATTCTCTGCCGCCATATTTTTCTGCGAAGATATTAACATAAAAGAAAATTCGCTAGACCTCTTCCCAGTCCAAAATGTTAGCGCTAACATTGTGAGCACCGACACATGTATCCCGCAGTCGGAACAATTCACTCGACAGTCGGCGGGGACCCACGAGAAGGACATCTCAATGAAGCGAAAGACCTTTTTACGCGCAGGAATTGCAACGCTCTCCGTTGCCGCGATGGCTGCACTGAGCGCATGCTCGGGCTCATCATCCAGCGAATCAGCTGATAACGGTTCGGGCTCCGACACCATCGCTATCGGCTTCTCCCAGGTAGGCGCCGAATCTGGCTGGCGTGCAGCTAACACCAAGGACATCCAAGACACACTGACCGAAGAGAACGGGTTCAAGCTCAGCTTCTCCGATGCTCAGCAGAAGCAAGAAAACCAGATTCAGGCCCTACGCTCCTACATCGCCCAGGGCGTTGACGTCCTGGCATTCTCGCCAGTGGTTGAGACCGGTTGGGACGCTGTGCTTCAGGAAGCAAAGAACGCCAACATCCCAGTGATCCTCACCGACCGTGCGGTAGACACCGCAGATGACTCCCTCTATGAGTCATTTATCGGTTCTGACTTCGTCGAAGAAGGCCAGCGCGCTGGTCAGTGGGTGGCCGATAACTTCAAGGATGAGGAACTGAAGGTCGTCGAGCTGCAGGGCACCACCGGTTCTGCTCCAGCTATCGACCGTAAGGAAGGATTCGAAAAGGCCATCGCTGGCACCGATATCAAGGTTGTGGACTCCCAGACCGGTGACTTCACTCGTGCCGGTGGCAAGCAGGTTATGGAAGGCTTCCTGAACTCGCACGATGACATCGACCTCGTTTTTGCCCACAACGATGACATGGGCCTAGGCGCTATCGAAGCTATCGAAGCAGCAGGTAAGAAGCCAGGCGAAGACATCAAGATCGTCACCATCGACGCAGTCAAGGACGGCATGCAGGCACTGGCTGACGGCAAGATCAACTACATCGTTGAGTGCAACCCGCTGCTGGGCGAGGACCTGGCAGAAGTTGCCAAGAAGGTCGTAGCCGGTGAATCGGTGGAGAAGCGCATCGTCGTTGAAGACGCCGCCTTCACCCAGGAAGAAGCCGAAAAGGCCTTACCGGATCGCAAGTACTAATCGCTAAAACACTCAAGCCGGCGGACGGTTTTTACCGTGCGCCGGCTCATCACTAAGTGGCAGTTCACGCACCCATAGAGGCATGTTAATGATCGCATCAGAACCTCAGCAACGGCCCAGCACCGCCGATGCTCCCGAACCCCAAGCAACCCATCCGGTGGTTCAGATGACCGGAATTTCAGTAGAATTTCCCGGTGTCAAAGCGCTGGATAACGTTGATTTCCGACTATTTCCTGGTGAAATCCATGCCCTTATGGGAGAAAACGGCGCAGGAAAATCTACCCTGATTAAAGCGCTGACCGGAGTGAACTCCCTTTCTGGTGGAAGCATCACGGTCAATGGCACCTCAACCCGTTTTAATGGACCGGCAGATGCCCGCGAACACGGCATCTCCACGGTGTATCAAGAAGTAAATCTCTGCACCAACCTCACCGTCGCCGAAAACATCATGCTCGGCAACGAGCCACGACGCTTCGGTGGCCTGGACTGGCGCAGCATGCGCCGCCAAGCCACGGTATTCCTCAAGAGGATGGGCCTGAATATCGACCCAGGTAGCTCCTTGGGGTCCCACTCACTGGCCGTCCAGCAACTGGTTGCGATCAGCCGCGCCATGGTGGTCGACGCCAAGGTTCTCATCCTCGACGAACCGACCTCCTCACTGGATACCGACGAAGTACAACAGCTGTTCACCGTCATGCGGCAACTGCGCCAAGATGGTGTGGCCATCCTGTTTGTCTCGCACTTCCTCGACCAGATTTATGCGGTTTCGGACCGCATCACCATCCTGCGCAACGGCAAACTTGTCCAAGAACGCTTCACTCGTGAACTGCCGCAACGCGAGTTGGTGTCCCTGATGATCGCCGGCACCTCGGATGCCCAGGTAGGCCAGGCGGTAGCGCGAAACACCAAGGAAGCACGCGCTGAGAACGCCCAACCACTACTACAGGCTGTGGGTCTGGGCCGTAAAGGTGCGGTACAACCGTTCAACCTAGACCTGTACGCCGGCGAAGTCATCGGCATGGCAGGGCTCTTGGGATCGGGCCGTACCGAACTGGCCCGACTGCTCTACGGTGCGGATAAAGCAGACGAAGGAATCATCCAACTTGGCGGGGCCAAAACCAAACTCCGCACCCCGCGCCAAGCACTGGGACACAAGATCGCCTACACCTCCGAAGACCGAAAAGGCGAAGGTGTAGTCGGGGACTTGAGCGTGGCCGAGAACATCATCTTGGGCCTGCAAGCCGCCCGAGGCTGGACTCGTCCCTTGCCTGCCACCAAGGCTTCGCAGATTGTTGACGCCTATATCAAGGCCCTCGGAGTGCGCCCGGCAAACCCCAACGCACTATTAAAAAACCTCTCGGGAGGCAACCAGCAAAAAGTCTTGCTGGCACGCTGGTTGGCTACCGCACCCAAACTTCTGATCCTCGATGAACCAACACGTGGCATCGACATTGGGGCCAAGACGGAAATCATGAACCTGGTGTCAGAACTTGCTGAACAAGGAATGTCGGTGGTGTTCATTTCCGCCGAACTAGAAGAAGTCCTGCGCCTGTCGGACCGCATCGTTGTCATGCGAGACCATGCCAAGGTCGCCGAACTTCCAAGGACACCTGACGTGGATGTACCACGCCTCATTGAAATCATCGCCACTGGGGAAGAAACGAAATGACCCGCATCTATAAACACCGGCTGTTCTGGCCGTTGGTCGCGCTGGCCGCACTGTTGCTCGCCTGCACCATTAAACGACCAGACATTTTGGGCATCACCGTATTGGACGGACACCTCTTTGGTGCACCCATCGACATTCTGCGCAATAGCGCGCCACTACTGCTGGTCTCCCTAGGCATGACCCTGGTCATCGCAACCCGCGGTATCGACCTATCCGTGGGCGCAACGGTGGCCATCGCCGGCGCCGTAGCACTGACCTTTATCGCCAGCTCCGATCACCCCGCCTCCGTCGGGACAGCACTGGGCGCCATCATCGTGGCCCTGGGACTGTGCTTCATCTTGGGCTGCTTTAACGGCATGCTAGTCGCGAACTTCGGCATCCAACCCATCATCGCGACCCTGATCCTGATGACCGCCGGACGTGGTGTGGCCATGCTGATCACCAATGGTCAGATCACCACGGTGGCCAGCGCACCCTTTAGCACTTTGGCCTCCGGCTTCCTCCTAGGACTACCCGTTGCTGCCATCATCGCCTACGGCGTGTACCTCGTGGTGGCCCTACTGGTCCGCCGCACCGCACTAGGCATGCTGCTCGAAGCTGTCGGAATCAACCCCGAAGCTAGCCGACTGGCCGGGGTCAAATCAAAAACCCTGGTGTTCACCGTTTACGCCCTGTGCGCCCTGCTCTCAGGTTTGGCCGGACTGATTTTTGCCGCCAACACCATGGCCGCCGACGCCAATAACGCTGGACTCTTTATCGAGCTGGACGCCATCTTGGCGGTAGTCATCGGCGGAACTTCACTGGCCGGTGGCAAGTTCAACCTCTCGGGCACCCTGGTGGGCGTACTGATCATTACCACCCTGAGCCTGACCGTTACGGTCTTGGGAATTTCCCCACTGGTGACCTCGCTGTTCAAGGCCATCGTGGTCATCGCCGTCACCCTGATGATGTCCACCCGCTTGCGCACCATGTTGGCCGGACTACGTGAACGCCGTCGCTTCCAGGAGGTTTCCGCATGAGCACCGCAACCGCCACGATCGCCAAGAGTGCATCGCGCAAACTCTCACTCGATCGCCGCTACCTTCCGGTGTTAGGCACCATCATTGTGTTCCTGTTGATGCTGGTCATCGGCGGGGTACGCTACGAGAACTTCCTATCACCGGCTGTCATCTCCAACCTGTTCATTAACAACGCGCACCTGATCGTCCTCGCCACCGGAATGACCTTCGTTATTCTCACCGGCGGTATTGACCTGTCGGTCGGTGCAGTCTTGGCCCTGTCCTCGGTCATTACCGCAGCCCTGCTACAAGCCGGTGTTCCGTTGATCCTCGTCTTGCCGATCGCACTGCTGGCCGGGTCCATCATCGGTCTGGGCATGGGCGTGATGATCCAATACTTCGACGTGCAACCCTTCGTTGCGACCCTGGCCGGAATGTTCCTAGCCCGCGGGCTGTGCTTCATCTTCGCCCCGGAATCGGTGCCGATCCGCGATGAAGGATTCATTGCCATCACCAACTGGGGCTTGAGCACCGGACGCTGGCGGATCACCGCCGCGGTGGTCATCGCCCTGATCGTGGTCGCCTGTGCCTGGTGGATCCTGCACCGCACCCGCTTCGGCCGCACGGTCTACGCTGTCGGCGGCGGCGAAAGCTCAGCAACCTTGATGGGCTTGCGCGTGGCACGCACCAAGGTGACCGTGTACGTCATTTCCGGAACCTGCGCCTCACTCGGCGGCATTCTCTTCGCGATGTTCTCCCGCTCCGGTTATGCACTGACCGGTGTCGGCATGGAACTTGATGCGATTGCCGCTGTGGTGATCGGCGGAACGCTGCTGGTGGGCGGCATGGGATTTGTGCTCGGCTCCGTGGTTGGCGTCATGGTTTTGGGCCTGATCCAGACGATTATCACCTTTGAAGGAACGCTGAGTTCCTGGTGGACCAAGATCGTCATCGGTGTTTTGTTGCTGATCTTCGTGATCCTGCAAAGAATACTTTCCCTACGGCGTACCTAAGTCCGTAGTGAAAAAGGTTCAGGGTTCGGCATTACCGTGCCGAACCCTGAAACATATCCAGCCGCCAGTAGGCGGTGAATATCCCATTACGACGACGGTGTCATTTGCCTGAACCCGTCCTCGTCATCACGACGTTAGCACGTCGACCTACCTCATGGAGGTTCAAGTAAGTGATGCATCCTCGTAAACGATGGGCCGTGCCCTTGGCATTGCTCGTCTCCTTCTCAATACCCGCCTCGGCGCTCGCCGCGGTTCCACACCTGACTAGTCCGAACATCGCCCTAAGCCCCACCGGTGAGGCAACGCAGGACACGGACTACGCAGCCTACGTCTTTCCGTATTTCACCGGCGAAAGCACGGATGACGGAGAAAAAATTCATCTTGCCGTCTCTAAGGGCGATGATCCCAACAGTTGGTACACGCTCAATGACGGCAAACCAATTTTGGAATCAGAGCTAGGCACCAAGGGCCTGCGCGATCCTTTCCTGATCCGATCGGAAGACGGTTCAAAGTACTACCTGCTAGCCACCGACCTCAAAATGTATGGTGGTGGTACCTTCGGTGACGCCCAAGAAACCGGAAGCCACTCACTGATGATCTGGGAGTCCTCGGATCTGATCAACTGGTCCGACCAGCGCGAAGTGAAGCTCTCGCCAGATAACTCCGGGAACCTGTGGGCTCCGGAAGCACACTGGGATCAGGCCACCGGCCAGTACGTGGTTTACTGGGCTTCAGCCCTCTATCCCGATGATGTTCCCGCAGATCAGCGCGACATCAAAGACTCTTACCAGCGCATGATGTACTCCACCACCTCTGACTTTAAGGACTTCTCAGAGCCCAAGGTGTGGATTGATGAACGTCAAGGTCCAGGGCTGGGAATGATTGACTCCACCGTGGCAGAGGTCGATGACACCTACTACCGTCTGACCAAAGACGAAGGCGACATGAGCGTTCGCATGGAGTCCTCGCCAGAATTGCTGCGCACCCAGGGTGTGAGCGAAGGCGATGGATGGGACCTGTTGGCCGAGCATATCGGTGTGGGTCAGCCTAACCCTTGGGGTGGCACTTTTACCTCGGGTGAAGGCCCGACGATGTTCCCCTCACTGACCGACGAAAGCTGGTATCTGATGATCGACCAGCCTTCGTACCACGGCGGCAAGGGCTATATGGTCTTCGAGACCGACGATCTGGCCGGTGGACAGTGGACCAGCGTGCCCGACGCGAAACTTCCCACCAGCCCACGCCACGGCACCGTCCTACCTATTACCGCCGAAGAACAACAGGCGCTGATTGCCGCTTATCCTTCCAGTGAAGAGCCAGAAACGCCGGGGCCAGTTGTCCCCGGACCGGATCCAGAACTTCCCGAAGGTACCTTCCGTGAGGAATTTGATGGGACCGAACTGGATGACCGGTTCTCTATCATTAACGAACAAGCCTCAGCCTGGCAGCTCAAGGATTCAGCCCTGGTGCTGACCTCTCAACGAGGAGATACCTGGCAGGATTCCAACGACGCCAAGAACCTGTTCATGGTTGATGTCCCGGCCGGCGATTTTTCGGTGGCAACTCACCTCACCGCCCCGGTATCTAAGGACTTCCAAGGCGCCGGACTCTTGGCCTGGAAAGACTTTGACAACTACGTCCGTGCTGGCTTGGCCCACGTCTCCAGTGCCGCTGAAGGCCCCGTGGTGATCGAAAGCGCTGCCGAATCGGCCGGAGCATATGCCTCACAATTCACCGCTCGCCCCGAATCCACCACCGAGTGGTTGCGATTAGACCGCAAGGGCAAGGAAATCACCGTCTACTACGGTGACGCAGAAGGAAACTGGGCCAAGGCCTCAAGCTTCACCGTGGATTGGAACGCCACCAAGGTCGGCCTGTACGCGCTCGCCGCACAGGACGGCACCGGGCATACCGCATCCTTCGACAGCTTCTGGCTGGATGAATCCGGGGCAACCGACCTGGTGCCCACCGATCCATTCACCTTGAACCCCACCGATGATTCGCTCTACCTCGCCGCCGATAAGAAGCAGCGACTAGAACTGAGTACTACCCGTCCAAGCACCGCCCTGCGCTTCACCGCCAAGGAGTCGGGCGAGGGGAATTCTGAGACCGAACATCCTTTGATTCTCTCCGGCGCCAATGGAAACCTGACGCACAAAAACGGGAAACTGCAGCTGAGCGAGGGTGCAGAAACCACGTGGCGGATCGTTGATGCCGGCGGTGGCAAGAGCTATCTACGCTTGGCTGACGCAAGCAACGAAAATGCGGCGTGGGTGATCCGCCATAAGAACGGTTCACTGCGTTTGGGCGCAAAGTCCCAAGCTGTGGGCTTCACCCTAGGCTCCGGTGAACTGGGGCAACAAGAACTGAATATCGACGGTGATGCTACAGCACATGAAATCAGCGATACCATGTACGGTGCCTTCTACGAAGACATCAACTACGCCGCTGACGGCGGGCTTTACGCCGAGTTGGTACGCAACCGATCCTTCGAATTTAGCAAGGCCGATAATAAGGACTTCACCCCACTAACCGGGTGGGAAACCATCGGCAAGGCAGAAGCGAAAGTCAGTTCTGAACGTTCCGAATGGCTCAATGATTCCAACCGTGCCTACCTTGAACTGAAGGCTACGGCCAAGGGTGATGGAATTCAGAACCAGTCCTATAACTCGGGGCTGGCACTGAGCAAGGGAGCTAAATACGACTTCAGTGTCTTCGCACGATCTGCTAAGGCCCAGACGCTCGATGTTCAGCTCACCGACCCGCAGACCTCCAAGGTCTACGGCAGCGCCACCATTAAGGTGGACGGCAGCGACGAGTGGAAAAAGTACAAGGTCACGATCAAGGCTAAGGCAAGCACCGATTCGGGCCGTCTGAGCCTTGCGACCACGGCAGCCGGATCGCTCAAGCTGGACATGGTCTCCCTGTTCCCACAAGATACCTGGGTGGGTCCAGTGAACGGCAAGTCCGTACTGCGTAAGGATCTGGCCGAAAAAGTGGCCGACCTGAACCCCAGCTTCCTGCGTTTCCCCGGTGGCTGTGTCACCAACGTTGGAACTTTCGACACCTATGAAGAATCCGATGGTCAGGACCGTCAGCGTACCTACCAGTGGAAGGAAACCATCGGGGCAGTTGAAACCCGTCCGACCAACTGGAACTTCTGGGGCTACAACCAGTCCTACGGCATCGGCTACCTGGAATACCTGAAGTGGGCCGAGGACTTGGACGCCACCGCACTACCGGTCGTCTCGGTGGGAGCCAATGGTTGTGGTTCTAAGATTCCAGAAATGACCGATTCCGAACGCATCGATCGCTGGGTTCAAGACACCTTGGACCTGATCGAATTTGCCAACGGCGACACGAACACCACCTGGGGTGCCAAGCGTGCCGAATTGGGTCACAGCAAACCGTTCAACCTGAAGTACATCGGGTTGGGCAATGAAGAAGTGACCAAGACCTTCGAAGCCAACTTCCCGAAATTCCGCGACGCCATCGAGGCGAAGTACCCAGAGATCACCATCATTTCCAACAGCGGACCCGATGACACCGGAAGCCGTTTTGATGAATTGTGGCGGTTTAACAAGGAGCAGGGCGTGGACATGGTCGACGAGCACTACTACAACGACCCCTCCTGGTTCCTGGGCAACGACGAGCGTTACGATTCCTATGACCGCAGCGGCCCACAGGTGTTCTTGGGGGAGTACGCCTCACGTGGCAATAGCTTCGTCAACGCCCTGTCCGAGGCCGCCTACATGACCGGCCTGGAACGAAATTCGGACGTTGTGAAGCTCGCATCCTACGCACCCATGTTCGCCAACGAGGACTATGTTCAGTGGGCCCCGGACATGATGTGGTTCGATAACAAGCAGTCCTGGGGATCGGCCAACTACTACAACCAGAAGTTGTGGATGAACAACGTCGGCGATCAGGTGGTACCTTCCACGCTGACCGGGAAGAGCTCCACCGCACCGGATTTGACCGGCGGCGTCTTCCTGAGCAGCTGGCAGACCAAAACCTCCTACGACAACCTACGCGTCACCGACAATGAATCCGGTGAAGAACTCTTTAGCGACGACTTCACCGATGATTCGAAGTGGGAAGCGCAACGCGGTGCCTGGAATGTTGAAGATGGGCGCTACGTGCAGTCGGATACGAATATCGAGGATGCTCGTAGCCTGATCACCGGCGCCTATGACAAGGACTGGAAGAACTACACGGTGGAACTTACCGCGCGGAAGGACGCCGGCAAGGAAGGCTTCTTGATCGGCTTCGCCGCCGGGGCCGCCGACAAGTTCTACTGGTGGAACCTCGGTGGCTGGGGTAACACTCGCTCGGTCTTGGAGCGCGCCGATTCTGCCCGCCAGGGTGAAGTGGCTGCCGGCCCAAATCTGAGCTTGGAAACCGGTAAGGACTACCAGGTGAAGATCGTGGTTGAGGGAAATACCATCAAGCTCTACCTCGATGGTGAATTCCAGTTCGAATACACCGAACCTGCCGCCAAGCCGCTCTACCAGGTGGTCACCCGCGATACCGAGAACAACGAGCTGATCGTGAAGCTGGTCAACCCTACCGCGACCGCATCACAGACCAAGATTTCGGTGGACGATGTCAAGGTTGGCTCGACCATCAAGGCCACGGAACTGGTAGCTGCTCCCGAGGCGCAGAACACCAAGGAGGATCCGATGAAGGTTTCTCCGAGGGACTTCAAACTCAAGTCCGACAAGAATGGTCTTGACTATGAGGTTCCGGCCTACTCAGTCACGTTCTTGAGGCTGACTGTGAAGTAACAGTTTCTTCACCTGGGTGCGCATGCCCCGTACCAGCGATAGATTGCTGGTACGGGGCATGCTTATTTGGCACGGCATATTTGGCACGACAGTTTCAAGCTCAAGGAGGATCTGATGACTCACGAAGCAAGAGTCGTGGTGAGCATTGAGCAATCCACGGCCACGGTGCTACTGGATAACCCCGGGCAGTACAACGCGCTGACCAAAGACATGTGCCTGCAACTGCTCGGCGCCTTCGCCTCCCTGGCCGCCGATCCCACGGTAGCCACCATTGTGGTGCGCGGGGCAAATTCTAGTTTCTGCTCCGGCATTGCCATCGACCAGATGGATCGGGTGCTCTTTGACCGGGACGATCGCGGCGAGCTGATCAACCACTTTGACCTGGTCGATCGCAGCATTCAAAACTGTGGCAAAACCACGATCGCCGTGGTTGAAGGCAATTGTTTCGGGGGAGGCTGGCAGCTGGCCGCCGCCTGCGAAATGCAGTTGGCCAGCGATCAGGTGCGTTTGGCGATCACCCCGGCGAAAATCGGGCTGGTCTTTCCGCGCCCGGGCATCGAACGTCTGGTGCGCACCGTGGGGGAAGACCGCGCGAAGTACCTGCTCTACTCGGGTGCCCGACTTTCGGCCGAAGATATCAAGAATTGGGGTCTATTCACCCTGGTGGTTCCGCAGACCGAACTAGAATCGCGCCTGGCCGGATTGCTGAGTCAGCTGCAGGTGAATTCTGCGTATTCGATCGATCGTACCCGTGAAGCGATCGCACTGGCCGTTAACGCTGAGCCCAGTGATGACTGGTGGGCCTCGGCCTGGGAGGAGAACGCGCAGAATGAGGACCTGGCCGAGGGGCGCGCCGCCTTTGTGCAGCACCGCGCCCCAGACTTTCCTAGCTGGCCCGCCACATAACTACTCGCGGTCGAACTGTGCCACCAGGTCTCGCTTGAGCACCTTACCCGAAGGGCCCAGCGGGAATTCTTGGACGATCTGAATGTGCCGCGGATACTTATAGGCGGCCATCTGCTCCTTCGCCCAGTCGCCTAACTCGTCGGCGCTCAGCGTTGAACCGGCTTTGAGTGTTACCGAGGCGACGATCTCCTGGCCATGCTTTTCATCGGGCACCCCGTAGACCGCGGCGTTGGACACCTCCGGGTGGCTGGTGAGCACCTCTTCGATCTCGCGCGGGTACACGTTGTACCCATTGCGCAGGATCATGTCCTTGGTCCGGTCCAGAATGCGCAGGTAATCTTCTTCATCCTTGGTCCCCAAGTCGCCGGTGCGGAACCAGCCATCCACTACGGCTTCGGCGGTGGCTTCTTCACGGTTCAGGTAACCGGAGAAGAGGTTATGCCCGCGCACCACCAGTTCGCCCAGTTCCCCGCGGGGCAGCAGGCGGATCTCATCCGGGTAGGCAGGATCGGCGATCTCCACTTCCACACCCCAGACCGGGGTGCCCACGGTGCCCGGGCGCGGGTCACGCCCCACATGGTTAAAGCTGGCCACCGGGGAAGTTTCGGTCAATCCGTAGCCCTCGTAAATGCGCGAACCGAAACGTTCTTCAAAGGCGGTGAGTACCGATAACGGCAGCGAGGCGCCGCCGGAGATGGCATAGCGGAGTTTGGTGGGTTTGCCTTCGCGCTGCACCCCGGCCTCCAAGAGCGCCACATACATGGTCGGGACCCCAAAGAACACGTCAATATCTGCCTCCAGCACCAGCTCCAGGGCCGACTCGGCGCTGAATTTAGGCAGCAAGACGACTTCAGCGCCGGCGCGTAGCCCGGTGTTCAAAACGCAAGTCTGGCCAAAGGTGTGGAACAGCGGTAGCCCACCAAAGAGCTTGTCACCGCGGCGGATTTCCATGGTGCTCAGCAAATTGGTGTGGGTCTGTTCGAGCAGTGCCAGATGGGTTCCCAGCGCGCCCTTGGGTTTGCCGGTGGTGCCCGAGGTGTACAGGATCGTGGCGATATCTTCGGGATGCCGTGGCAGGTAGGTGGTGATCGGGGTGGCGCGCGCTGCGAGATCTTCCAAGCGGTTCTCTGCCTGTGCCTCGGGGTTCATGACGGTGAGCAGCGGCACCGAAGAATTTTTGGCCCCGGCAGCACCCTCGGCTATGAGTGGGGCGGCGCAAATCAGGAGTTTGACCTCGGCATCTTCTAAGACATAGGAAATTTCTCGGGCCTTGAGCAGCGCGTGGATCGGCACCACCGTGGCACCCAAGGACAGGATCGCGTAGTACACCCGGGCGAAGTCGGTGACATTAGGGATCAGTACCGCCACGCGATCGCCTTCACCGATCCCTCGTTCTTTCAGTGCCCCGGCGTAGGCCTTGGTCTGATCCCAGAGCTCCCGATAGCTGGTGCTCACCGAATTCATGGTGATGGCCGTCAGCTCGGGATGGCGGGTGGCACCTTCGGCGAGGATGGCGGCGACCGAAAGGGTGAGATTGGAAGTGCTCATGTGCGTCTCCTCGAGAATACGAAGCAATGTTGTGCCCTGTGTCACAAATAAGCGTAGAGGAACTACGGTTCAAATCAAGAGATTCGGTGTCGTAATAATGCCAGTTTAAACTTTCGACCCATTGCTGATCTGCGCAGAACCGGAATAGACTCAGCGCATTGAGCTGGTATGAGCGCGAAATGGGGATGCGATGCCGGTAGTCAGTGCTGAACGAGCCGAACCTTGCTGGGTAGATTTATTCACCAGCGATCTTGGTGGTGCCATCGAGTTTTATTCCAGGCTTTTCGGATGGCAGATCCAGAGTGTTGGCCACAGCCAACCCGATCACTATCAGCAGGCGCAACTTGACGGTCAACCGGTGTGCGGGCTGGTCGCTAATGATTCGGGAGATTCGGTGCCCGACGCGTGGATGACCTACCTGAGGGTGGCCGATGTTCATTCGGCCATGTTCGCCACCAAACTTCACGGCGGCAAACGCTACCTGAAACCCTTGGTCATGCCAGGCCAAGGGACCATGGCGTTGATTGGAGACCCGGCAGGGGCCGGCGTGGGATTGTGGCAGGGTTTTGCCCCGCAGGACCTCGAGAAGCCGCGGGGCCACGGGCACCGCATCTGGAACGAGCTACATACCAAGCACTTTGAAATCGTCGCGAGGTTCTACCGCGAAGCCTTGGGCTGGGAGTTGACCCCGATCGCAGACTCGCCGCAGTTCCGCTATTCCACCCTAGGACAAGGTGCGCAGGCGGCCGCCGGGCTCTACGATGTTGCAGGCCAGGATACTACCGAAGGCTGGCGCACGTACTTTGCGGTCAACGACACCGACGAAAGTACCGCGCTGGCCCAACAACTCGGCGGCAGCGTGATCAGCGAACCCCACGACTCCTTCTTTGGGCGCACCGCCATGCTCGCCGATCCCGGTGGGGCCGAATTTGCGGTGATCGCCCCGGTTAAGAATTAGCCGAACGCTGCCACAGATAGGGCGTGGTGCTCGAGACTTTCACCAGGCCCCGGGCCTCTAAGATCGGGCGCGAATACTCGGTGGAATCGCTGTGGACATATCGGTAGCTGCCGGCCAGCGCACTACGTGCCCGCGCCTCGGTGAGCGCACGATAGATTCCGCGCCCCCGGAATTCTTCCAGGACCCCGCCACCCCAGAGCCCAGCAAATTCACTGTCCGCCACCGGCTCCAACCGCCCAGCCCCGACCATCTGCCCATCCGCGCTGGCCACCCACAATTCCATGCCGTCTCTTCTGGCCATGCGGTCGATCAGCGCCTGCGTGGTCCCCGGGTCGTAGGGCTCATCAAAGGCCCGATCAACCATGCGGCACATCTCTTCGATCTCACTGGCACCACTAATCTGACGAACCTCCACACCCTCGGGCACCGGCTGCCCGCTGATCAGTGATTCCATGGCGCCAATCATGATGGACTCGCTGGGCTCGGCGGCGAACCCCAGATCCTTCAGTACCTCATCCAGGCCCGGAGCATGATCGTGCCCGCGAGTTTTGAACTCCACCTGCTCGATCTCGGGTTGCTTCTCAAAGTACTGAATCGCCTCGGGCGCCAACTGGGCCAAAGATTCTGGTTCTTGCCCCGTGAAGTGCGGGTAGGTGATAAATCCGCGACCATTGGCGAATGTCACCAGGCGCAACGGGCCAAGGCGTTGCACGTTTAGGGCGCTGGGAGTTTCGGCGTCGGTGCGCAACTGCTGATCGTAGAGGGTCAGCAAGCGTTCACGTGAAAGGGTCATTTGCTCAGTGTACGGACAATGGCGGTCAGAGTTCTCAACAAAGAACCCCGACCGCCACATATTCACCTGCTAAAAGTGACCGCCTAGCAACTACTGCATAAACTTTGGAACCACTTCATCGATGAAGAGCTTCAGTGAGCGCTTCTTTTCTTCGTGGCTCATCGCGTTGTCGCTCCAGAAGCTGTATTCGCTGACCCCGAGCTCTTCGTAGTGGCGTAGGCGATCCACCACGACCTCCGGGGTGCCGATCATGGCCGTTTGATGCAGCGATTCGGCAGTGAATTCTTCACGACCGGCAAATTTTTCTTCGGGGCTTGGTTCGATAAAGCCGTTCACCGGTTGAACCTTGTTGCCAAAGACCGCGTCGAAGGTGCGATAGAACTTTTGGATGCTTTCGGCCGCTGGACGCCAAGCCTCGGGCTCATCAGCACTGTGCACATAGGTGTGGCGCAGCACCATGATGTCGGGGCGTTGCGAAATCTCAGGGTGGGCTGCAATCGCGGTCTCGTACTTTTGGACCAAGTCGTCGACTTCTTCGTCGCCCTTCATCAACGGCGTCACCATGACATGACAACCATTGGCTACCGCATAATCGTGCGATTCTGGGCTGCGCGCGGCGACCCACACCGGAATCTGCTGCTGTTGCGGCTTAGGCACCGACGTGGAGGTCGGGAACTGCCAAACGTCGCCATCATGCGCGTAGTCACCTTCCCAGAGCTTCTTCACCGCGGGAATCAGTTCCTGCATGGCCGCTCCGCCATCGGTGGCTTTCATCCCTGCGGTCATCCGATCGAATTCATACTGATAGGCACCGCGGGCCACGCCCAATTCTGCGCGGCCGTTGCTGATGATATCGAGCAATGCCAGTTCGCCGGCGGCCCGGATGGGATTCCAGAACGGGGCAATGATGGTGCCTGCACCCAATCGAATGGTGGAGGTCTTGGCAGCGAGGTAGGCCAGCTGGGGGATGGGGTTTGGGGAGACCGTGTACTCCATGGAGTGGTGTTCGCCGATCCAAACCGTGGAGAAGCCACCAGCTTCGGCCATTTGGGTCAGCTCAACCAGATTTTCGAAGTGCTCTTGGTGGCTGATGGTGTCGTCGTAGCGTTCCATATGGATGAACAATGAAAAGCGCATGGTGATCCTTCCTTGTGCTGCTGTTATGCCTCAGGCGCTGGCCTGGGTGTTATTACGTTCGGCGATGGTTTGGTTGGTTCTGGACCAGTGTTCATGTTCGATTTCGCGCACGATCACGGTGATGTTCTCGGGTGCCGCGTCAACCGTGTCTTCGGCTGCTTGATGCAGGGCAGAGATCAGGGCACGCAATTGTTGTGGACTGCGACCCTTGGCGATAGAAACGTCGATCAATGGCATGGGTGGCTCCTTGACTAGCTACGCATCACGAAGGGATCTGCCACTGGTGATTCATCGGTGTTGATCCAGACGCTCTTCAGTCGGGTGTATTCATTCATGGATTCCAGCCCGTGCTCGATGCCGACCCCTGAGGACTTGAAGCCCTGGCGTGGCGACATTGGTGACATGGCGCGGTAGGTGTTGACCCACACGGTGCCGGCCTCCAGTTTGCGTGCCATGCGGTGGGCGCGGGCAAGATTCTGGGTCCACACCCCGGCGGCCAAGCCGTACTCGGTGTCATTGGCCATGGACAGCAGTTCGTCCTCGTGCTCAAAAGGCATGATCGCGGCGACCGGGCCGAAGATTTCCTCGCGCACCACACGCATGTCATTATTCACGTCGGTCAACACCGTGGGGGAGAAGAAATATCCGGGCAGTTCCAATCCCGTAGGTCGGGTACCACCGGCAAGCACCGTGGCGCCTTCATCCGCGCCGATCTTCACATAGGAGGAAACCTTGTCCAACTGGTCGGCGAAGGCCAGTGGACCCAGTTCGGTGGAATCTGCCAGTGGATCACCAATGACAATGGACTTGGCGCGTTCGGTGACGCGTTCGAGCAGTTCGTCGTACACCGACTTATGGGCGAAGACGCGGCTGCCGGCGATACAGGTCTGCCCAGCGGCAGCGTAGATGCCGGCCACCACACCCATGGCTGCGTTGGCCACGTTGGCATCGTCAAAAACGATGTTCGGGCTTTTACCACCCAGCTCTAGGGTGCAGCCGATGAATCGGCTGGCGGCCTCGGCAGCGATCTTCGACCCGGTGGCGGTGGAACCAGTGAAGGAGATCTTGGCCAGTAGCGGATGCGAGACCAGTGCGGCACCGGCCTCGGCCCCGAAGCCGGTGACCACATTGATCACTCCCGGAGGGAAGCCCGCCTGGTCGGCCAACTCGGCGAGTAAGAGCACGGTCCGCGAGGTGTATTCGCTGGGCTTGATCACCACGGTATTGCCGGCAGCCAGCGCCGGGGCGATCTTTGAGGTGGTCAGGGTCAGCGGCGAATTCCACGGGGTAATCGCACCGACCACACCCAGAGCCTCGCGCTGCGTGTAGTTCAGGATCGCCGGGTTCATGCTCGGGATCTGGGAGCCCTGCACCTTGTCGGCCAACCCGGCATAGTAGTAGAGATATTCGGGCAAGGTCGCGAGCTGTCCGCGCATTTCACGTAGCAGCTTGCCATTGTCTAGAGACTCATATCGGGCCAGCTTCTCGGAGTTCTCACCGATCAGATCGCCTAGCCGGCGCAGCAGATGTCCGCGAGCGGTGGCGCTCAGGGCACTCCAAGAGTCGGAAGTGAAGGCCTTGTGGGCGGCTTTGACCGCGCGGTCCACATCTTCGGCATTGCCGCGGGCGACCTCGTAGAGCTCGTCGAGTGTTGCTGGGTTGGTGCTGGTGAAGAAACGATCTTCGCTGGGAGCGACGTGCTCGCCATTGATGAAATGCATGTAACGCTCACTCATGCGTGTTTCCCTTCGTTGTCGCTGAAAAAACTGTTCAATTCCGTGGCTAGGGCCAGGGGATTCTCGACCGGAAGCATGTGCCGTGCCCCGGGGACGATGCGCAGCCGTGCCTCAGGAACGGCGGCTGCTAGCCGGCGGGACATCTCAGGTGTTGAGCCAGGATCTAGCTCACCGGTAATCGCCAATGTTGGTTGTGTGATCGCGGCCAGTTCCCCGGCGATCTCGCGGTCACCGCGGGCGAACACCGCATAGGCGTGCAGATAAGATTGAAGGTCATTGCCCGCCATGATTTGGCGCGTGGCCTCGATCAGGTCCGGGTCCACCGCGCTCGCCGAAGCTGGGAACCAGCGTTCGATGGCACGGTCCACTCCCTGTGCGAAGTTCGTGCCGGCCGTGGCCAGGCGTTCTTCTACCGCAGCGGCCTCTTCGCCGGTGCGCTGGCAGACCGAGTTGACCGCGGACAGGGTCAGTACGCGCTCGGGAGCGAAACGCGCCAGATACTGGGCGATGAGTGCTCCGAGCGAGAATCCCACCAGGTGCACTGGCTCGCGGGTGTCGATGCGTTCGAGCACATCTGCGGCCATACTCGCCAGGGTCTGTGCACTGCGTAGCGGTGGTCGCGCTCCGTGCCCCGGCAGGTCCAGGGCCACAGACTCGCGTCCCAGCTGCGCACGCAGTGGCCCCCACATGCTCTGGTCCAATCCGACCCCGTGCAGGAGCAGAACCGGTGGTTGCTTGGTGCTTGTCATGCGTGTTTCGCTCCCTTCCGACTACTGTTTGGTGTTACTGCTCGGTGCTCAGTGCGGCCAAACGTTCCTGCGGGCGACCCCGGGTGGCACCTGCTAGGGCGATCAGGATTTCGCCAGCATGCGGGGCATCAGCGATCTTGACCTCGACGCTCTGGTGGTGCGAACGGATCGTGGCATCGGTGAAATGCTTGAGTGGGATATCAAACTGCACTCCGGCCGGACCGCGCTTTTCCACAGCCGGCAACAAGGTCGTGGCATTGGCCGCGTCGCGGAAGTGATTACCGAACTTCAAGGTGTGGATCAACGCCGATCCATGCTCGATCTCGCCATCTAGACCCACGATGGCCGCCTTGCCGTAGGCCTCAAGTGGGGCGCCCAAAGCTTCGATCACTCGCGGGGCTAGCAGTGCGCCAAGATCCGAAGCGACCGCATCGATTCCAGGGTTCAGGTCCTGGACAAACCCTTGGCCGGCCCAGGGATTCTCAATCACGGCGGCGACAATGGCCACGCGTGCTACCGGATCCACTACACGACCGCCCTCGGTGGCGATCTCTTCGACAATGGTCACTAGCTTGCGGTAGTTCATAGTTGGATTCCCTTCAATATTTCGGAAGTGATGGTGCGGTCGGTTGTTCGATCGCCGATTCGTGCATGTGGCCTAGGCCCGCTCGACGCCGCGGCAATGACGGCAATTTCCCCGGCATGCGGTGCATCGGGCAAAAAGAGTTCGAGCGTCTGGTAATGGGTGCGGGTCGCCGCCGCGCTCTTGTGCCACATCGGCACGCGCAACGTTTCACCGGGAACACCGCGGCCGTCGACAAAGCAGATGATCGAGCTGCCATCGAGGGCCTCGCGCAAGAGGTTGCCAAAGAACGGCGTGTGGATCAACGCTCCGGCATGTTCCAGTTCCCCGTCGCTACCCACCAGGGCGGCCTTGCCGAAGGCTTCCACCTTGTGTGCGCCACCCAAGGCATCCAGCAGACGGTCTGCCAGTAACTTGGCGAGCAAGGGGGCGATCGCTTCGGTCCGTTCGGACAGATCCTGCGAGGTGCCGGTGCCGAGCCAAGGATTGGGGATCACCGCGGTGGCAGTCGCGCGGGTGATGACACCTAGCTCGTGGTGCGGCACCTCTTCGACCGTGCACGAGATCTTGCGCAAACCGATGGCTTGGGCCACGTCCTGGTAGTCATCAAGCGTCGATCTGCTGCTCAAGTCAATGAGCTGCGGTGGTTGGGCCAGTGGAGCATTCATCTGCTATTCCTTTGCGTGGCTAGTGTGTGAGCTTTCCCGGGGCTATCCCGGGTGTTCTGCGTCTTCTTTGAGCGCGGCCAGGGCCGCCGATTGGCTTGAAGCATTCACGTGTCTGCGCATTACCAGCTCCGCGGTCAACGGATCCTTAGAACTGATGGCGTCGATGATTGCCTGGTGCTCGTCCTGAGAGTTCTGCAAGCGCCCGGGCAGACTCAGGGTCTGCGAAACGATGCGATGGTAGGCCAGCTGGTTCATCAACAGGTCGTAGTGTTCGGACAGTTTTCTGCTGTCTGCCCCGGCGACGAGGGTGCTGTGAAACTCGTGCACCAATTGTGAATAGAGGTCGGCGTCGCCGCGTTCAACCGCCTGTCGGCTGCGAGCAACATTTTCTTTGAGCTGTTCCAGTTCGGGAACCTCGCCCCGTCTGGCCAACAGGCCTGCGGCCAATCCTTCGAAGGCTTCCTTCAGCGAGAACATCTCGTGAATTTCGCGCTGGGTAGGTTTCCTGACGAAGGTGCCGACCCTAGCACGCACTTCGACCAGCCCCTCGCGCTCCAGCTGCTTTAAGGCTTCCCGGATGGGAGTGCGGCTGACCTCAAAGTCTTGGGCCAGGGCTGTCTCAGCCAATAAGTCCCCAGGCTGAACAACTCCGGTGACGATCATTTGGCGCAGTCGGGCCAGCAGTGGCGCTTCTGGGGCGCTGGTGGTTTTTGATTCCACAGGTGAACTCTCTTGCATACAAGAACTCTAACCACAGATTTTCATGTATGCAACAGAAATCTTATCAATCTGCATGAATCCGCTGAATTTAAGACAATTTGTAAAAATGTGTTGACTGGATCACAAGCTTTGCTAGCATTTCTTGCATGCAACAAATCGTAAATTCACTCCAGCCCCTCAAAGATTCACTAGTTAAGGCGTGGGAGGCAGCCTGGGACCAGGGTCGCGTCGATGTGCTCGACGAGATCTTCCACGCAGACTTCCGACGCATCAGTAAAAAATCTAAAAATGTCAGCAGCCTCAACGAGCTCAAAGCCGAAATCATGGCGGTGCGTGAGGCCTTCCCCGACCTGGTAACAACCATCGACCATCTGCTCGTGGACGAGAAGGAACAGTCCATCGCGATCTTCTGGCACACCACCGGAACATTCATCAACGACCTACAGGGCGTGCCGGCTACCGGCAACACCGTGGAAACCCGGGGCTCGAACCTCATCCAGATCCAGGACGGAAAGATCATCACGGAGCAGGTGACCTGGGACCAGAGCGAATTGCTTGAAGACGTCGGTGTACCTTCGCTCAAGTCTGCTTTTGAGTCCGCGGACGATGAAGTGGTCGTCGACGACCTGTCTGGCGTGCCGAATCTCGACGCGCTCAAAGGCTTCAACCGTCAATTCATCACCGGGGTCACCGTGGTGACCACCATGGATGAAGCGGGAAAGCCTCGCGGGCTGGCCGCGAATTCCTACGTGTCGGTTTCGCTCGAACCACCACTGGTGCTCGTCTGCGTACAAAAGACCACCAGCACCTACGCATCGCTGTTCAAATCCACCCACCTGGGCATCAACATCATGAGCAACGGACAACGCGACACCGTGGGCACCTTCGCTTCCAAGGGCGATGACAAGTTCGCCAACCTGACGTGGCATCAGGGACCGAACGGCAGCCCGCTGATCGACGGATCGGCAGCCTCCATCGAAGCGGAAATCAAGGAACGCTTCCAAGCCAAGACCCACACGGTGTTCATCGCCAAGGTCAAGCATTCCGAGGTGGCTGCCCTTGAACCGATGGTCTACAAGGCCGGCCGGTTCTACGACGGTGCCGAACTAACTTCCCTCTAGCCGGACGATTCCTGAAAACCAACGAAGTGTGAGAGCCATGAGTACCGAAATCAACGAAAAGCAAGAAGGGCCGAACAAAGGCCCAACGCTCACCGGCGGCACCTTGCGCCGCGCCGCCGACAAGAACGAATCGAAACAGGTCTACAAGCGACTGAAAGCTCCGGGCAGCGTCCTGTTTATCTCGCTGTCGTTGATCGTGGTGTTTGTGCTCTGGGCCGCCATCGCACCACAGCGCCTGAACGCGCTCATGTCCGGGGCCTCCACCTGGTCGGCACAGTACATTGGCTGGAGCTACCTGTTGGTAACGCTCGGCTGTATCGTGCTGATGCTGTTCTTAGCCTTCTCCCGTTATGGGGGTATCAGGCTGGGTAAGGATGCGGATCGTCCCGAATTCACCACCTGGGCGTGGATCGCGATGATTCTCGGTGCCGTGATGGGTATTGGGCTGATCAGCTACGGCGCGGCCGAACCCATGAGCCACTTCATGGTCCCACCACATGGCCGAGCCGAGCCCGAAAGCATGGACGCGGCGGTACTGGCCCTGCAATTCTCCTACTTCGACTGGGGACCCAACGCCTGGGCGTTATTCGGTGTGTTCGGCCTAGCTATTGCCTACTCGACACACCGCCGCGGTAATTCGGGCCTCGTCTCGGTGATGCTGCGTCCGGTGCTGGGCAAATCCATGGACGGATGGCTCGGCAAGATCATTGACGTGTTCACCGTGTTGGCCACGCTTTTCGGCACGACTACTTCATTGGGTTTGGGTGCATCGCAGGTCGCCGAGGGGCTGAACAGCCTCTTTGGGATTCCCACCGATCTGTTCGTCAAGATCGTGATTATTGCTGGCGTGACCATCGTCTTCACCCTTTCGGCCCTCTCCGGGGTGGGCAAGGGCATCAAATGGCTCAGCCAGGGCACCATGATCGGGGCCGCTGTGATCGGCGTCTTTGTGCTGGTCTCTGGTCCCACCGGATTTATCTCCAACATCTATTTCCGCTCCATGGGGCAGTTTCTGGGCGAATTCCCTGCCGTGGCGCTGCTGACTCCTTCGGGGGCCGAAGACCTGCAGTGGATGCAATGGTGGACGTACTTCATGATGGCCTGGTGGTTGAGCTGGGGCGCCTTCGTTGGTATTTTCTTGGCACGTATTTCCAAGGGCCGAACCATTCGTGAATTCGTGTTTGCGGTGATGGGCGTCCCGTCCCTGGTCTTCAGCATCTGGTTCAGCATTTTTGGTGGCACGTCGATCCATCAGCAGATGAGTGGCAATTCAGACATCGGGCAGGGGACGCTGCAAGATACGAACAGTACGTTCTTTGCCATGCTGGCCGAACTGCCCATTCCGGAAGTGACTTCCGCGTTCACGATCATTCTGGTGGTGCTCTTCTTCATTACCGGCGCAGATTCGAATACCTACGTCTTGGGGACCCTGACCTCGGGAGGTAACATGTATCCCAAGCGTCCGATACTCACGGTCTGGGGACTACTCACCGGTGTTTGTGCGATCGTCCTGCTCCTGGTCGGTGGCCTCGAAGCCCTACAACAAGCCGCGATCCTCTCCGCTGTTCCATTCACGGTCATCGTGACCTTGCTCGGGATCTCACTGATGCGTGAGTTACGCTGCGACACGCGCCTGCCGGTGGCCTCCACGGTGAACGAGGTCTAGCTCGACGCGCAGTTTTTGCCTGCGGTGTGCGAGTATTGGCCAGAGTATGCAAGCGCACCGCAAGGAGCAAGTTCATGGGCCGTAAGATCGTTCGACGCCGTATCATCCGGGCAACCCGCGAGGGTGGCTGGCGGGCGCGCGAAGAAAAATTGGCCGGCGAGGAGCCATTGGAAATTCGTTTCGGGCACACCTCCTACACCACCTCCATGCGCACCCCGGGCGATGATTTTGATATGGTCGCAGGATTTTTGGTGGGCGAGGGCGTGATCCGTGAATCCGAACAGCTACTCTCCCTGCGCTACTGCGCCGGCACCGATGAAGAAGGCAACCAGACCTTTAACGTGATCGAGGTGCAGCTCGGGCCCGGGGCCACCCCACCGGATCTGGCCAAGGCCCGTAATGTGGTCACCAGCTCGGCCTGCGGAATTTGTGGCACCAATTCGATCGACGAGGTGCGCAAAAAGGCCGGCTTCCAACTCGATGAGCAGACCGGGATGATCGAACTGAGAACCCTGCTGGATCTACCCGATACCCTGCGCGAATCCCAGAAGCTGTTTTCCGCCACTGGGGGAGTGCATGCGGCGGGGCTGTTTTCCACCACTGGTGAATTGTTGATCCTGCGCGAGGATGTGGGGCGGCATAATGCGGTAGATAAGGTGATCGGCGCGGCGCTACGTGCCCGAATGCTGCCGCTGAAGGATACGGTGCTCCAGGTCTCGGGTCGGGCGTCCTTCGAGCTGGTGCAAAAGGCTGCCATGTCCGGGATCGGAGTATTAACTGCGGTCAGTGCCCCCTCGTCCTTGGCTGTGGATTTGGCTGAAGAAACCGGGTTGACCTTGGCAGCCTTCTCCAGAAGTTCTAGCGTGAACATATATACACATGCGCATCGGGTCAACAGGGCGTAGCCTTGTAATATGTGATCTGGATATCAGTACCGGTCGCGTTACCTAGAGGAGGGTCTCTTGCATCGTTCGGCACCTAAAAAGGACATCAACGAAGATGAACTGAAGGTCAGCGAGCCAGCCCATGCTGCCGCCGGGCTTAAAGCAGTCATGGTTTCCATGGAACGTGGCTTCAGCCAGGCCGGACCTTCGCGCACCCTGCGCTCGATGCTCCGGGTCAACCAGCATGGCGGCTTCGACTGCCCGGGCTGTGCCTGGCCCGAATCCATTACCGAGCGCCGCAAACCCGCCGAATTCTGCGAAAACGGCGCCAAGGCCATCGCCGAAGAAGCCAGCGCCCGCACCGTCACCCCAGAATGGTTCGCCCAGCACCCCATCGAAGTGCTTAAGGACAAGACCGAATACTGGCTGGGCTCCCAGGGCCGGATCACTACCCCGATGATCATCCACGAGGGCGAAAGTCACTACCAACCCATCAGCTGGGCGCAGGCTTTCTCCACCATCGCGCAGCACGTGCACGAAAGCACCCCGGAAAAATGCGTGTTCTACACCTCCGGACGCACCGCCAATGAGACCGCGTTCATGTACCAACTACTCGCGCGCTCGCTGGGCACCAATAACCTGCCGGACTGCTCGAACATGTGTCACGAATCCTCGGGCTCGGCGCTGAACCCGACGATCGGCATCGGCAAGGGCACCGTCTCGCTCGAAGACTTTGAGCACACCGAGCTGATCTTTGTGGTGGGGCAAAACCCGGGCACCAACCACCCACGCATGCTCTCCGCCCTGGCCGACGCCCGCAAGCGCGGCGCCCGCATCGTGGCGGTCAACCCGCTGCCCGAGGCCGGATTCTTCGGCTTCAAGGACCCACAGACCGTGGGCGGCATGCTCGGCAAGGCAGAACCGGTAGCCAGCGACTTCCTACAGATCAAGGTCGGCGGCGACCTCGCGCTCTTCCAAGCCTTCGGGCACCTGTTGCTCGAAGAAGAGGCGAAAAACCCGGGCAGTGTGGTCGATCACGAATTCATCAACCAGGTCACCGACGGATTCGACGCCTACCGTCAGGCTCGGGCAACCCTCGATTGGGAGGCCACCGAAGAAGCCACCGGGCTGAGCCGGGCGCAGATCATCGAGATCGCGCAGCTACTGATCAAATCCAAAGCGACGATCATCTGCTGGGCGCTGGGCCTGACCCAGCAACCGCACTCGGTGCCGACGCTGAAGGAAATCATCAACCTCCTGCTGCTCCAGGGCAACTTCGGTAAGCCCGGCGCCGGGGCCTGCCCGGTGCGTGGCCACTCCAACGTCCAGGGCGATCGAACCATGGGCATTTGGGAGAAACCGACCGAAAAACTGCTCGCCGCGATCGACAAAGAATTTGCTATCAGCTCGCCACGGGCCCACGGCTACGACTCCACCGAAACCCTGCACGCCTTCGAAAAGGACGAGGTTGACGTGTTCGTTTCCATGGGCGGGAACTTCGCGCTGGCCAATTCGGACACCGAGGCGCTGGAGGCGGGCATGCAGCGCGCCAAGCTGACCGTGCACATTTCCACCAAGCCCAACCGTTCGCATGTGGTGCACGGCAAAACCTCGCTGATCCTGCCGACCCTGGGCCGCACCGATAAGGATGACAAGCACCCGTCGGGCCCGCAGTTCCTCTCGGTGGAAGACTCCATGTCGGTGATCAAGTCCACCCGTGGACGTCTGACCCCGGTCTCCGATCACCTGCTGGCCGAACCGGTGATCGTCGCACGCATGGCCCAAGCCATTTTGGGTGAGGACCACCCGATTGACTGGCGGGCCATGGCCGAAGATTACGACGTGATCCGCGACCACATCGAAAAGGTGCTGCCCGGGTTCGAGGACTTCAACCGGCGCGTGCGCGATAAGAACGGTTTTGTGCTGCCCAATCCGCCGCGTGATACCCGCTCCTTCGCCACCGACATTGGCAAGGGTCGCTTCACGGTCTCGGAATTCGAGTCCCTGCATGCCCCCGAAGGTCACCTGATCTTGCAGACCATGCGCAGTCACGACCAGTACAACACCACCTTCTATGGGCTCGATGACCGTTACCGCGGCATTAAGGACGGCCGCCGGGTCATCCTGATCAACCCCGAAGACCTGGAAACCACCGGGTTTAAGGACCGCGAGCTGGTGGATGTGATCTCCACCTTCGCCGGCACCGAACGCCGCGCCAACCGTTTCCGGCTGGTCTCTTACCCGACCGCCAAGGGCTGCGTGGCCGCCTACTATCCGGAGGCCAATGCCCTGGTGCACCGCGATCTGGTGGCCCGCGAATCCAATACCCCGGGCTTTAAGGCAATGATGGTGCGCTTCGTCGAACATACTCAACAACCCGGCGCAACCCTGGACTCCTAGCACAGGGCTTGTCGGCCTCTTCGGTGGTGATGCGAGAGAATTAACAGCAACCCCACCGAAGAGGACCCCCATGAGTGCCATCAGCGCAAGACCCGAAGACGAACGCTTAAGCCCTGGCCGGACCGTGGCCTACGGCTTCCAACACGTGTTGACTATGTACGGCGGAATCATCGCCCCACCACTGGTGATGGGCAACGCCGCCGGAATGGACACCGCCCAGGTCGGCGTCCTGGTGGCCTGCTGTCTGTTTATCGGCGGGCTGGCCACCATCCTGCAAACCCTGGGCATCCCGTTTTTTGGCGCCCAACTTCCCCTAGTGCAGGGCACCTCCTTCTCCGGGGTGGCCACCATGATCGCGATCCTCAACGCCGACGGTGGCATGCCCGCGGTCTTTGGCGCGGTGCTCGCCGCCGGAGCGATCGGCATCGTGATCGCCCCCTTCTTCGCAAAACTCTTGCGCTTCTTTCCACCAGTGGTCACCGGCGTGGTCATCACCATCATCGGCGTCTCGCTCTTCCCGGTCACCGCTGACTGGGCCATGGGCGGTTCGGCGGCCGGCGAAAACTACGGTTCGATGAAAAACATCGCGCTGGCGGCGATCACTTTGCTGATCCTGTTGGCCCTGTCCAAATCCGGGGTCCCCGCGCTCTCGCGCCTCTCGATCCTGCTCTCCATCGCCTTAGGCACCCTGGTCGCGGTCTTTATGGGCATGGCTGATTTCTCTCAGGTGCTCACTGGCGAGATCTTCGCGGTGCCGACCCCCTTCGCCTTTGGCCTGCCGATCTTTAACTTCAGCGCCATCATTTCGATGCTGATCGTGATCCTGGTGACCTACACCGAAACCACTGCCGACATGCTCGCCGTCGCCGAAGTCACCGGTTCCAAGGTGGATTCGCGCCGCATCGCCAACGGCCTGCGCGCCGACATGCTCTCCTCCACGGTCGCCCCAGTCTTCAACACTTTCACCCAGTCCGCCTTCGCGCAAAATGTCGGACTCGTCGCGATCACCGGGGTCAAGAGCCGCTTTGTGGTGGCCGCCGGCGGTGGAATCCTGGTCATCTTGGGCCTACTTCCGGTCCTCGGCCGAGTCATCGCCTCCATCCCGCAGCCGGTGCTCGGTGGCGCAGGCGTGGTGCTCTTCGGTTCGGTGGCCGCTGCCGGAATCCGCACCCTGGCCAAGGCCAAGGACGACAACTTCAATATGCTCATCATCGCGACCTCGCTGGCCTTTGGTTGTATCCCGATGGTCAAGCCTGACTTCTACGCGGCCTTCCCTAACTGGGTCGGCACCATCTTCCAATCGAGCATTTCCTCGGCGACGATCATGGCCGTTCTGCTGAACATCATCTTCAACGAACTGTCCTGGGGCCAGAAGAAAATCTCCCAGCGCACCATCTACAAGTACCAGCTCGACGCTTTGTCCGACGGCGATCACCTGATCGACGGTAAGCTCTATGATCACCAGGGCCTGGAAGTGCAAATCATCGCCGAGCAACCCGGACAGGCTGGCGATCGGCCCATGCCTCAAGGGTGACCTCCGGCGCGTGCGCTTTCGAACTCCGCGACCTCTTAAGCGCACGCTCCATCCTGCTTTTTCAGCCTTGATCACCCCGTCAACCCGTCCCTGACCTGTAACATCACCGTGTTCTAAAAGTTATCCACCCGCAACCAAACAATCGAAGACATATTCGACTAACAGGCGTAAAATAAGAATATGTCCGAAACAACGATCCCCAACCCAGGGAACCCCACCCCAGAACACCACGACGCGTTCACCGCCGTGATCAAAGGCATGGAAGCCACCCTGGCACAGATCGAAGAACACGGCACCACCGAAGAATGCTTAGCGACCATCAACCAACTCGAAAACGCGATCTCCTCCCTGCACTACCACCAAGCAGCCCTCGCCCACCAAACAGAGATCACCATCGTTCAAGAAAACACCGAACGCGGTAACTTCAAACAACTCAACCGCGGCGCCGCAGCAAACATCGCCCTCGCACGTAAAACTGACCCCCACGGCTACAGCGAATACTTAGAGAACTGTCGCATCCTGTTCAACGACACCCCACACCTGGCTGCAGCGTACAGTCGTGGGGAGTTCACTGAAGCGCAAATGCGGGCCATCCTCACCCCACTAGCCCAGGTCAAAGCCCGCCGCCGCACCGAATTTGATGACCTCTACGCCCAAAACCCGCACATGTTCGCCAACTTGGGCACCAAGAAAATCAGTGACAAGGTCAAAGACTTCACCCTGACCTACGCCTCGGATGATCAGTGCAAAGAGCAAAAGAGTGCGGAAGAGCAGCGTCGTATCAAGTTCACACCCCACCCAACGACCGGGATGATGAGCATCCACGCAGAACTCCCCCTGATCGCAGGGATCGCCATGAAGAACGCGGTGAAAACCAAGTCGAAGAGCCTGAAATCTCTTGGCGATGAACGAACCCGTGCGCAGATTGAAGCGGACTACCTCGCGAGTTTCTGCACCCACCCTGAAGCCAAAGTCCCAGTACAGGTCAGTGTTGGGCTGATCATGACCGATAAAACCCTGTTCTTGGGTGACCGGCAGCCAGCCTACCTTGAAGGGTACGGGGTCATCGCACCCCAGTACGCCAGGGAACTGATCGCGGGTGAAGAGATCCTGAACAACATGACGTTGGCGGAAATGGCGACCACCCGGCCACCAGCGTTCATCAACGCCCTCGAAGCCACCGCAGAACTGGTTCGCTTGTATACGGCTCCTGGGGACAAAGAGTTGATCGCGATGGATTCTAAAGCGCGGATCTTCCCGGAGAAACTCAAGAAGTTCATCAGGATGCGTGACCGAAGGTGCCGCACCCCCTTCTGTGACGGGACCATTGAAGAGATTGATCATGTGACCCAAGTGTATTTGGGTGGGCATACGTGTGTGACTAACGGGGACGGGCGCTGTAAGTTCTGTAATCAGGCGAAGGAAACCCCGGGATGGAAAGAGTTTGTCCTCAGTAACGGTTTACATAAGTTGAAGATCGCGACCGGGATGGGGCCGACCTATCATTCCACGGCGCCACCGGCGACGGGCTTCGCTCATCAACCCTACAAACAGTGCATGAGTGAAGCGGAATGGGTGCAGACCTTTGAGGCCTGGTTGAATCAGCCACCAGACCCGGGTAGTGAACCACCCGGAAAGATGATGGTCCGCCGGATGTTGAAGACCTCGCAGCATAACCATGCTCAATAGTGGGTTGGATACACGAATCGCCCCAGAAAAGACCTGGGGCGATTGGTACCAAACAGTAAAAACTACTTATTGTTTATTCTCACCGGTCATGGTGATTGGTTGAACTCCAGAATTTGGGAAACATCCAATTGGACTCTGATTAGATTCCGCGACAATATCCAAGCACTTAGAAGTCAAAGTTTCAGAAGTCAAAGACTGTTCGAGGATCTTGTTGGCTTCAGCTTCAGCAGTACTGGTCTGCTTGCGTTGTTCAGCCACGCGCGTCTTGGCGGCTTCGGCCTGAAGCTCGTTGATGCGATTCTGTGTTGGCTCATCAAAGTTAATGATCGGCAGGGTGACCGAACGGATCTCAATCTGAGTCTTCACCTTGGACTGCATCTTTTCCTGCACAGACTTGGCCAGACCTTCAAGATCCTGCCCGCCTGATGATGGTTCGGTATAGGCCAATGGATCATAGGTCGCCATGACTTCGTTCAAGGTCGCGCGGAAGTTTCGATCCACGAGATTCGACTGAATGCCCTCGAAGGTGCGGTAGTCCAGGAATACGTCCATGGCGTCATCGGTCTTGAGCTGCCACTGAATCGAAGCATCAACGTTTGCGCGACCGTTATTGCCCAGACGCACTGGGATGGCGCTGTCTGCAGAGTAGACATCGTTCTGTACGGAGCCATCGAGCTTCTCGACTTTCTCCCAAGGCCACTTCAAGTGGAAACCGTTGCTCACCACCGAGGTGGGCTTACCCAGCGCAACCTTCACGCCAACGGTACGTGGCTGGACGATAGTGGTTGACATGACCGCCACGACGACCAGAGCAACAACGAAGATACCAATGCCGCTGGCTATTGTCCCGCCACGGTACTTTTCTTCTTTCTTCATTGCTTTGCCGGCAAAGGCAACGACTATGCCGATGATGGCAATTACAAGTGCAAAAATCGTCGGAAACATGATCTCCTCGGTGTTGTGATGACATTGAATATTCTATCGAATAGATCATAAAGTGTTTGATTGAAACGCCGAATGTGTCAAGAATACGAATGCATCATCGCAGCCGATACGGGTGACGCACTAAACTCGGAAGCATGCAACAACGAGAACTTGGACGAACCAAACGCAACGTATCCGTCATAGGTCTGGGAACCTGGCAATTAGGTGCCGACTGGGGATCAGTTGACGAATCTGAGGCCTTATCGGTACTAGATTCGGCCTATGAAGCCGGAGTGAACTTCTTTGATACCGCCGACGTTTACGGAGACGGACGCAGCGAGCAACTGATCGGCACATGGCTGAAGAACAATCCGGAAGCTAAGGTCACCGTAGCCACCAAAATGGGTCGACGAGTTGAACAGCTACCAGAGAACTACCATTTGGACGCATTCCGGGCATGGAACGATCGATCGCGTGCCAACCTTGGGGTAGACACCCTCGATCTTGTTCAACTGCACTGCCCACCAACTCCTGTGTACAGCAACGAAGCAACCTACGATGCGCTGGACACCATGGTAGATGAAGGACGCATGAGCAATTATGGCGTCTCGGTGGAAACCGTAGAGGAAGCTTTGGCCGCCATTGCTCGGCCGAATGTGGCGACGGTGCAGATCATCATTAACGCTTTTAGGCACAAGCCACTGGAAGTAGTTCTACCGGCAGCTCGCGAGGCCGGGGTCGGCATTATTGCGCGAGTTCCACTGGCCAGTGGCCTGCTGACTAACCGATACACCCTACAGACCGAGTTTGCCAAGGACGACCACCGCAACTTCAACCGTGATGGTTCAGCCTTCGACGTGGGGGAGACCTTCTCGGGTGTTGATTACGAGACAGGTATTCAGGCGGCCGGGCAGTTCGCGCAGTTGGCGTCGGCAGAAGCCCCCGAGTCGACCAGCGCTCAGGTAGCGCTCGCCTGGCTGGCAGCGCAAGAGGGGATCAGCACGATCATTCCCGGTGCTCGCAACCCAGAACAGGCGCGAGCCAATGCGGCGGCCGGTGCACTGGAAATTTCCGAAGGTTTTAACGCCTCGGTGCGCGATCTTTATGATTCGATGCTGCGGACACAGATCCACCCGCGCTGGTAACAACGCGGGTGGATCAATGGCCTAGTGCTGCGGGGCTCCGACCGGGATGCTGGCACCTAATGCCACCGGCTCGGCGGGGCGTCGCTGGCCACGTTCGGAAACATAGGCCAAATCGGTATCCGGCTGCGCGGTGTTCACGAAGGAGCGGAAACGCTTGAGCTTGACCGGATCGGCTAAGGTCGCAGCCCATTCATCCTCGTAGTTAGCCACGTGCGCTTCCATCGCCGATTCCAGCTCTGCGGCCAGGCCCAGAGAATCTTCGACGACGACCTGCTGGGCGCGTTCCAAGCCACCATCGAGGTCTTGCAACCAGTGGGCGGTGCGCTGGAGTTTGTCGGCAGTGCGGATGTAGTACATCAGGTAGCGGTCGATGTACTTGAAGAGCGTGGCATCATCCAACCCGCCGGCCAGCAGCTGAGCGTGCGCCGGATTGGCACCACCGTTACCGCCGACGTAGAGGTTCCAACCCTCGGCGGTGGCGATCACGCCGATGTCCTTGGCGCGAGCTTCGGCGCATTCGCGAGCGCAGCCCGAAACGCCCATCTTGAGCTTGTGCGGTGCGCGCAGGCCACGGTAACGCAGCTCCATTTCGATGCCCAGCGCCGTGGAATCGAGCATGCCGTAACGGCACCACGAGGAACCGACACAGGTTTTGACGTTGCGCAGCGACTTTCCGTAGGCCTGACCGGATTCGAAGCCGGCATCGACCAGCTCCCGCCAAATATCGGGGAGCTGCTCCAGGCGGGCGCCGAACATGTCGATGCGCAGGCCACCGGTGAGCTTGGTATACAGCCCGTACCTCTGGGCGACGTCGGCGATCACGGCGAGCTTCTGCGGGGTGATTTCACCACCGGGAATGCGCGGAACTACCGAGTAGGTGCCGTCCTTTTGCATATTGGCCAGCACGCGATCATTGGTATCCTGCGCTCCGGCCAAACCGGCATCCATCGGGTGCACCGAGGTCTGCGAGGAAAGGATATTGGCGATCACCGGCTTGCAAATATCGCAGCCCGATCCGGTACCAAAACGTTGCATGACTTCGCCGAAGGTGTGCAGGTCGGCCACCCGAATGGCTTCGTAGAGTTCGGGGCGGGAGAAGGAAATGTGCTCGCACAGGGCGGTGGAGACTTCGGCGCCGTCCTTTTTCAGCTGCGCTTCCATCAACTTCTTGATCATCGGGACGCAGGAACCACACTGAGTGCCAGCGCGGGTGCAGGCCTTCAGACCCGAGACCGTGGTGACCGGATCCTTGCCTTCACAGCTGCCGCAGCCCGAAACCGCATCACGGATGGACCCGGCCGAGACATTGTTACACGAACACAGCACCGCGTCATCGGGAAGTTCACCTTCGGGAGCTTCGCCGCCCAGGGCGCTGAGGTAGGCACCGGGTTCGCCGGGCAGTTCACGTCCGAGCATCGGGCGCAGCGACTGATATGGGGTAGCGTCACCAACAAAGATGCCACCGAGCAGGGTCTTTGCGTCCGCGGAGACGACGAGTTTTTGGTACAGGCCTCGCGGAGCGTCGGCGTACACCACTTCGAGGGCACCCTCGGTGCGGGCAAAAGCATCACCGAAGCTGGCCACATCCACCCCGGAGAGCTTGAGCTTGGTGGCGGTGTCAAAACCAGTGAATTCGGCCTGGCCGCCGGCGAGTTGTTCGGCGACGATCTCAGCCATGGAATTGGCCGGGGCGACCAAACCTACGCACAGGCCTTCAAAGTTCGCGACTTCACCCACGGCCCAGATGTGCTCGATATCGGTGGCGCACTGCGCGTTGATGACCACACCACCGCGCGGGCCCATGGAAAAACGTGGGGCCTGGCTGTCGGCATCATCCAGCGCCTGGTTGTAGTTGCGGATTAGCTCGTCGCGGGGACGCACGCCGATGGACACCACGACCATGTCGGCGTCGATGATCCGGTCGTCGGCCATCAGCACACCCGTGACGGTGGCGCCCTCGCTGAGCACTTCCTTGGGGTAGACCCCGCCGTGCACGGTGAAGCCGGTCTGGGCGATCAACCGGCCCATGGCCTGACCTGCGCCCTCATCGAGCTGGGTACCCATCAGCCATTTTCCACCGTCGATCACCACGGCCTGCGCGCCCAGCGCCTGGGCGCCGGCGGCAGCTTCCAGGCCGAGCAGCCCGCCGCCGATCGTGGCAACGACTGGGGTGCGACCCAGCGTCGTTTTTAGTTCCTCAACCTTCTCGGCGATGGACCACACATCTTCTAGGGTGCGGTACACAAAGGTGTGTTCATTGCCCGGGATCGGTAGGGTGGCGGCGTTGGAACCGGTGGCCAGCACCAATTCGTCGTACTCGAAGGTGCGCTGATCTTCGGTGGTGACGGTACGTAGTTCACTGTTGATCGCTACGGCCTTGGCACCGGTTTCTAAGGTGACATGTTCGGCTTCCCACAAGGTGGCATCGCCGAGGGTCAGATCCACGCTGCGATCGGTCAGCGCCTTGGACAGGGCCACACGATCGTAGGGGAGGTGGGCTTCTTCGGTGAGCACCGTGATGTGCAGGTTCTGTGGGGCCCGGCTGGCTAGCGACTCGGTGAAGCGGTGTGCTGCGGGGCCGCCACCAATTACCAGGATGCGACGTTCGTTGTGTGTGGTACCCATGATCAAATTCGACTTTCGCCTAGAAACGAGCAGTAGCAGGTTGTTGGCTCCAGCCTAGAAAAGCGTTTTTGCCATGCAATTTCTCTGGTGTTTCCACCGATGTAAATCTCTCCCTCACCCCGATCAGAGGCGGTGAGAGTGACGAAACATGCTGGACTCATTGCTGAAAGTCTTAGGGTGCGTCGGGAGGGAGCAACGTGGAAGAATCCCGGAAAATCCGGTGTCTCTGGGCTCTCACGGACCCAGAATTTGCTGTTAGTCAAGGTTTACTGATTGGCAATCGCTCACGGCGCTGGGCGAAACAACCGGCTCCTATGCTCGGTATATCCGCCAAAACCAACCAGTAAAGGACGCCGTTCATGAGCACGCAATTGATCGAAGAAACTCTGGAAGAAACTGGGACTCTGGAAGAAACGCTGAGCTTTGCGTCGGTGTGCCGGAGCGAAGAACTTGAAACCGGTTGGGGTGAAGCACTGTTGCTCGACGGGGCCCAGCTGGCCCTCTTCCGCACCGAGAGCGAGAATTTTCATGCCACTTCGCATCACTGCCCAACCAGCGGCGCGAAGGTGATGGCCCGCGGCATCATCGGGGATACGATCGTGGATGGTCAAGCAGTGGCGACCGTGGCCTGCCCGCTGCACAAGGAGGTTTACCGTCTGGATACCGGTGCCTGCCTGAACGCTGATTCGCCGGCCTTGCCCGTGCACAAGCTGATGGAAGTTGAAGGCCAGTTGTGGATGGAGCAGATCAAATGAGTCGCGAGATTGCAGCAGGCACGGAGCACAGCGTCGTCGAACACAGCGTCGTTGAACACAGCATCGTTGAGCACAGCGCGTGGCAAGGTTGGTTTGAAATCCAGGACCAGATACTTGCAGCGTAAATACAACACCATAGTCACAAATAAGAAAGCAGGAACGAGATATCTCGTTCCTGCTTTCTTGTTCCCGGCTTGTCGTTCCAGCCTGACTAGGTGAGTGCCGGGGCCTTGGCCAGCAGTTCCTCGATCTTGGACTTACAACCACCACAACCGGTACCCGCGCGACACGCATCGCCAACCTGGGCCACGGTGGTGCAACCTTCGGACACCGCGTGGGCGACCTGGCCATAGGTAGCCCCGGAACAACGGCACAGCTGATCGTCATCACTTGGCAAGGCCGAACTAGGATCCACGGCTGGATCATCCAAACGCAGCAGTGTGGAACGATCCTGGGGCAGGGCAGTGCCACGCTCGTAGGCGAGAATCAGCTCCGCACTGGTCAGCGGCAACCCGATGCACAGGAACCCGATAACCACCTGGGCTCGGGTGACGACCTTGAGATAACGTCCAGCGGTAGGGTCGGCAAACACGGTGGCCTGCAATTGTGGGTCGTCCCAGAAACCTGCGCTGATATCTCCGGCGGCGGCGACCTCGATGCCCTGGCCCTTGAGCATGAGCACGTCGGATGCGGAAAAATCTGGGGTCGAGCTTTGCTCCGGTGAAGATAGGTGCTGGGCCAACCAGCTGGCCTGCGCCCACCCCGGGGCGAGCAGGCCGACCGGGGGCTGCCCGGCAACCTCAGCGCAATCGCCCAGGGCATAGATGCGCTGTTCGGTATCGGCGCACAAGAACTCATTGGTTTTGATGCCGCGCCCTACGGCCAGGCCGCAGCCTTCGGCCAATTCGGTGCGGGCGCGCACCCCGGTGGAAATTAGCAGGGCGCCACCGGGAATCTGCCCGTGGGTGGTGGTGACTAGGGCGGTGAAGCCGACATCGTCCTTGGCGATGCCGGTGGCTTTGACCCCGGAGATCACCTGGACTCCGGCTTCTTCCAAGCAGCGGGTGAGGAGTTTGCCACCGTCGGAATCCACTACGCGGCCCAGGGGTGCTGGGCCGTGGTGGATCAGCGTGGGCTGGCCACCAGCGGCGGCAATGGCTAGGGCCGCTTCAATGCCCAGGATGCCGCCACCGAGGATCAGGATCCGGCGGCCCTGAGCTAGGCAGCGCGCTAGTTTGTCGGCGTCGGCGATGGTGCGCAAGGCAAAAACGCCTTCGGGTAGGGCAGTATCGGCGTGCGGATCGAAGTTCAGCCCGTTCAGGCTCGGGATCATGGCGCGGGCCCCGGTAGCAAAAATCAGCCGGTCATAGGGCACTGCGTCTCGGCCTCGGATCAGCACCTGGCGGCGGGCCCGATCCACGCCCGTGGCCTGGGCGCCGAGGTGTAATTGAATCCCGGCCGCTCTCAGGCGCTGTTCGTCAACCATGAGAAGATGATCGAACGCGGCGGCGCCGATGGCCAGTTCGGCGAGCAACACACGGTTATAGGCCAGATGTTCTTCGGCGCTGATCACGGTGATGCGGCAGGCGCCGGCGGTGACCGAGGGCATCAGCCCTTCGATCAGTGAGGCAGCCACCGGGCCAAAACCGATGATGACAATGTGTTCAGAAAGCTTCAATTTTCCCCCTTGATCGGGTTCAGGCTCACCTGAGCATGTTTGAATTCGGGCATCGCGCTAAAAGGATCCACGCTGGGGTCGGTCAGTAAGTTGGCAGTGGACGTGCGTGGGAAGTGGAAAGGCAAAAAGACGGTGTCCAGGCGCATATCGGTGCTGAGTTTGGCGCGGGCGATCGTGGTGCCACGCTGATTGGACACCTCAACGAGTTGGCCATCGCTAATCTGGTGGGCCAACGCGGTACTCGGATGAATTTCCAGGCGTACATCCGGGGAGGTGGCTGCTAGCTCATCCACCCGTCGGGTCTGCGTCCCAGATTGGTAATGCTCCAATAACCGGCCGGTGACCAGTGAGATCTTCTTCGACGGTGAGGCCACAGGGGCATACACCGCGATCAGCTGCGCCTTGCCATCTTGGTGTGCGAAACGATCGAGGAAAAGCCTGGGGGTGCCATTGCGTGCGGCCGGATCGGTACTGATGGTGCTTCCCTCGGGACAAGGCCAATAGATCTTCGCCCCTTGATCCAGTTGCTCCCAATTCACCCCCGAGTAGTCGGAAATTCCTCCGGCCGAAGCGAGTTTAAGCTCAGCAAAGACCTCGGCGGCATCGGGCGAGAAGGTGCCCGGGGCCTGCAGTCGCTGGGCCAATTCGCTGAAGATCCACAATTCGCTCTTGGCTTGCCCCGGTGGGGCGATCGCGGCACGGCGGCGCAGGATCCGACCTTCTAAGTTGGTCATGGTTCCCTCCTCTTCGGCCCACTGCAAGACCGGCAGCACCAGGTCTGCTTCGGCAGCGGTTTCGGAGAGGAAGAAGTCGGCGACCACCAAGAAGTCCAGGCGACGCAGGGCAGCAAAAATCTGGTTGGCATCCGGGGCCGAAACTACCGGGTTGGCCCCGTGAATCATGAGCATGCGAGCCCCGGTGGCGGTACCCAAAGTGTTCAGTAGTTGTACCGCGGGGATGCCCGGGCCGGGAATGATCTCAGGATCCACGCCCCAGACCTTGGCGACGTGGGCGCGGTGCTCGGGATCGGCGATCTTGCGATAACCGGGTAGCTGGTCGCACTTTTGACCGTGTTCGCGCCCGCCCTGTCCATTGCCCTGGCCGGTGATGGTGCCGTAGCCGCCGGCCAGGGTGCCGGGCAGCCCTAAGAGCAGGGCGAGGTTGATGGCGGCGCTGACGGTATCGGTACCATTGGCATGCTGTTCGATGCCTCGCCCGGTGAGGATATAGACCGGGTGACCACCGTTTTTCGCCTCACGGGCGGCGTGGGCCAGGGACCTGGCGGTGCGCCGGATTTCTTCGGCGGGCACACCGGTGATGGCCGCGGTGCGCTCGGGCCACCAAGCGGCCACCGAGGCACGCAAGGCATCAAGCCCGGTGGTGCGCGCAGCCAAGTAGTCGCTATCTGCCAAGGATTCTGCCAGCACCACATGAGCCAGCCCGAGCAACAGCTGCAAGTCGGTGGCCGGGGTGGGTTGTAGGTGCCAGCCGGCCCCCTCTGCGGACAGCTTGGCGGTGGCCGATCGGCGTGGGTCCACCACAATCAACCCGCCGCGTTCCCTCACGGTATCTAGGTGGCGGACAAAGGGTGGCATGGTGTCGGCAACATTGGATCCGAGCATCAGGATCATTGCCGCGTCATCCAGGTCGGCCAGCGGAAAAGGCATACCGCGGTCCAGCCCAAAAGCCTTATTGGTGCCCGCGGCCGCCGAGGACATACAAAAGCGCCCGTTGTAGTCGATCCGTGAGGTCCCCAAAGCCAGCCGGGCGAACTTGCCCAATTGGTAGGCCTTCTCGTTGGTGAGCGATCCGGAGCCGAACATGGCCACCGCGTCGGCCCCGGACTCGGCCCGGATGCTCAGCGCCTTCTCCGCGATCAGATCCAGCGCAGTATCCCAGCCAATCGGCGCAAAGCTCCCATCACTTTGGCGCAGTAGTGGGGTCTGCAGACGCCCAGGGTGCTCAAGGAGTTTGGTGGCGCTGAATCCTTTACGGCACAGCGCACCGCCGTTGGTCTCAAAATCTCGTCCGCTCAAGACGAGCTGCGGGCCCGAGTTCTCTAGGGTGATGCCGCACTGCAGGGCGCAATAGGGGCAGTGAGTGGCGGTCATTTTAGACTCCCTGTTGGGCGAAGAGGGTGCCGCGGCGTGCGTAGTTGAACCAGGTCATCAACATCAGGCCCAGGTACGCGCCGATGAAAACGATGAAGGCCGGAGTGTAGGAACCCGCATTCGACATGGACAGTCCCAGCGCCTGCGGGATGAGGAAGCCACCGTAGGCGCCGATCGCGGAGATCAGCCCCAGGGCTGCGGCAGCTTTGCGGGAAGCCTGCGCACCCTCGGAGCCCACACCCAGGGCGAAGACCGCCGGGATCATTCGGTAGGTGGAACCATTGCCGATACCGGTGGTGGCAAAGAGCAGCAAGAAAAGCAGCAGGAACAACCAGAAGTTGGCCAGTGGCAAGGTCAAAACCACCAACGCGGTAATCAGCGCCATGGCGGCCAGGGCAACGACGGTGATGCGTGCTCCACCCATGCGGTCGGCAAGTTTGCCACCGTAGGGGCGAGCCAGGGAACCAACCAACGGGCCGAGGAAGGCCAAGGTGATGGTGGCGGTGCCCAACGGCAGGTGTGAATAGGCCGGGAAGGTATCAACAATCAACTTCGGGAAGACCGCGGCGAAGCCGATGAACGATCCGAAGGTTCCCACATAGAGGCAGGCGATGATCCACAGGTGCTTTTCTTTCAGGCAAGCGATCGCACCGCGCACATCTGACTTGGCCGAGGTCAGATTGTGCATGCAACGCCAAGCGCCCACCGCGGAGATGAGGATCAACGGAATCCAGATGATTCCCGCCAGCGGCAGCTGCAAGGATCCGGCAGCAAAGATGGTGATGGCGATCGGGACCAGTAACTGGGCGACCGCTGCCCCGAGGTTTCCACCGGCCGCGTTCAGCCCCAAGGCCCAACCCTTTTGGGCTGCCGGGTAGAAGTGCGTGATGTTAGCCATCGAGGAGGCGAAGTTACCTCCACCAAAACCGGTCAGCGCAGCGAGCAAGAGCATCACACCGAAGGGGGTGCTCGGGTTAGCTAGTGCGAAAGACAGGCCGACCGCCGGAATCAACAGCAACAGAGCCGAGACGATGGTCCAGTTGCGTCCGCCGAAGCGGGCCACCATGAAGGTGTAGGGAATGCGCAAGGTGGCGCCGACCAGGCTGGGCATGGAGATCAGCCAGAAGAGCTGTGAGGTGCTGTAGCTGAATCCGGCGGCCGGTAAGTAGACGACCACGATGGCGAAGAGTTGCCAGATGCTAAAGCCAAGGAACTCAGCGAAGATCGACCATTTCAGGTTTCGTCCGGCGGTGTCCTGTCCCACGGTGTTCCAGAAGTGTGGGTCTTCGGGAGCCCAGTTGTTGATCCAGCGTCCTGGGCTGATATCGAGGGCGGATGCGGTGTCGGTGCGTGTTGTTGTCGCGGGGTCTACTTGTGAGCTCACGGCATTTCTTCCCTTCGCAGATGACTGATGCTTAGAGCATGGCAAAGCGGTATTTCGCGAAGGTGCGGAGGTTGTTGCACCGAAGGGAATTTAAACTCACGGGTGCTTTTGACCCGGCGATAAAGATTGGTAATCCGTTGGAAACCCAAAAAACGGCTAATTATTCATAATGTGAAAAAGGAATCTCAAAATTCATTGCGTGATTCACATCACACTGCTAGTCTCGTATCTGTCTATGGCGGGCACCCACCCTTGGGTCGCTATCTACCGGGCGTGCAACTGATCAATTCAGCAGTCGAGTACGGTCGGAATATCACCGGTTACCGGATGAAATATCGTGCTTGGCTACAGCATGAGGAGACACGCGATGAGCGTTCATACCACTGGCCAAGATTATCTTTCCATGGCCATCAACCTTGCCACCGAAAACGTCCACAACGCCGGAGGCCCTTTTGGCGCCGTGGTCGTGACCCCCGATGGACAGGTCTTTGAAGGAGTCAACCGGGTCACCGCGAGCAATGATCCCTCGGCTCACGCTGAAGTGGTGGCCATCCGCACCGCGGCCGCAGCGCTGGAGAACTTCGATCTGAGCGGTTGCGTGCTCTACACCAGTTGCGAACCATGCCCCATGTGCCTGGCCACCTCCCTGTGGGCCCGCATTTCCAAGGTCTACTACGCCGCCGACCGCCACGATGCCGCCAAGGCGGGTTTTGACGACGCGGTGTTCTACGAATATTTTGAAGAAAACTCCGACCGGGCCCTGATGCCCGTGCAGCATTTTCGTGACGAGGCGGTCGAACACCTCAAGCCCTTTGAGGCTTGGGACCACATGGATACCCGCATCGATTACTAGGCGCTAGCCATGACAACGCTCAGCGAAAAGCACGACGTTGCCACCTCTGCCCCAGAAAACGGCGGAGGTAAAAAACTACTGGACTCACTGTTCAGTATCAGCCAACGGGGATCCACCCTCGGGCGAGAAGTACGCGGCGGGCTGGTCACCTTCTTCACCATGGCCTACATCGTGATCCTCAATCCGTTGATCATCGGTGGCTTCAGTCCCGAAGCGGCCCCGGTGGATGTGGCAGGAAATTATTTACCCGCGGCTTCGGTCGGGGCGATGACCTCGCTGACCGCGGCGGTGATGACCATCCTCTTCGGGCTGATCGCCAACCTGCCCTTCGCCCTGGCCGCCGGGCTGGGGATGAACTCCTTCCTGGCCGTCTCGGTGGTCCAAGAAGTGACCTGGCCAGAAGCCATGGGCCTGGTGGTGATCAACGGCGTGTTGATCGTCCTGTTTGGAATGACCGGTATCCGTACCGCCATCTTCCGGGCTATTCCCAAGAATCTGAAGGCAGCGATCACCGTGGGCATCGGCCTGTTCATCACCTTCATCGGGTTTGTGGACTCCGGCTTTGTCACCCGTACCGAGGCCGGCCCGCCGGTCCAGTTGGGGGAGGGCGGTTCCATCGTTTCGATCCCGACCATGATCTTTGTGCTGGGACTGTTGATCATGGGTGCGCTGGTGGCGCGCGGGGTGCAGGGCGGAATCCTGATCGGGATCGTAGTTTCCACGGTGCTGGCGGTGATCGCCGAGCAGGTCTTTAAGATTGGGCCCAGTAGCGAGGCGAACCCGCACGGCTGGCATCTGAATATGCCGGTGCTGCAAGGCCATATTGTGTCGCTGCCGGATTTATCCCTGGCCGGCCAATTTGATCTGTTCGGTTCCTTTGGCCGGATTGGGGTGCTGGCCGCCACGATGCTGGTCTTCACCCTGGTGTTCACGAACTTTTTCGACGCGATGGGCACCATGACCGGGCTGGCCAAAAACGCCGGACTATCACACAAGGACGGGACCTTCCCGCGGCTGAAGGCTGCTTTTGTTATTGAGGGTTTGGGTGCGGTGGCTGGCGGTGTGGGATCCAGTTCGTCCAATACGGTGTACGTTGATTCCGCTGCGGGGATCGGCGAAGGGGCGCGCACAGGTCTGGCCTCGATCATCACCGGGCTGTTATTTCTCGGCTCCATGTTCTTCACCCCGCTCACCTCGGTGGTGCCCATGGAAGTGGCAGCTGCAGCGCTGGTATTGGTCGGTACGATGATGTGCGCGCAGATTCGGGAGATCAATTTTAAGCGGTTCTCCAGTGCCATGCCTGCCTTCCTGACGCTGATCACCATGCCGTTGACCTATTCGATCGCCAATGGCATCGGCGCAGGGTTTATTGCCTGGGTCGTGGTGAATACCGCGGCCGGACGGCACAAGAAGGTTCATCCGCTGATGTGGATCGTGGCCGCAGGCTTTTTGATCTACTTCGCCAGGGGACCGGTCGCACTCCTATTGGGATAGTGTGATCCGGGCTATATTGGAGTCCAGCACGGGGAAGAAAGAGAAGCTACTCATGGGTGAATGCATCGCCTGGTCTAAGGGTCAGATCGCGCACGGACACTAAGCGCGGTTGCTCCCGCACAGTATCCACAACATTCACGATGCGCCCGAAAATTCGGGTGCAGGAGGTGTCCACGGCATGAGTGCCAACAATTCCCCCACCACTAATTCTCAGATCACCGTTAACGGCAACAAACTGGACTTTAACGGTCCACCACATTGCAACGCACTGGATTTTCTGCGCAACCAATCGCTGGTAGGCAGCAAGGAAGGCTGCGCGGAAGGCGAATGCGGTGCCTGCGCAATTTTGGTGGCGCGCAGCGATAAAGAAGGTAGTCGGTGGACCTCAGTCAACGCCTGCTTGATTCCCGCCGCGGCATTGGACGGGCAAGAGGTCATCACCGCCGAAGGGCTGGGCACGGTGGATCAGCTGCACCCGGTGCAGCAACAGATGGCCGATCGGGGTGGCTCCCAGTGCGGGTATTGCACTCCGGGGTTCATCTGTTCCATGGCCGCCGAATACTACCGGCCGGAACGAGGGCACGGCGAGCATTCTGCTGGGCATCCGTCCGATCATGCCGCGGAGCACGAATGCGGGCCTAACGGCTTTGACCTGCATGCCCTGTCCGGAAACCTCTGCCGGTGCACCGGTTATCGCCCGATTCGCGATGCCGCCTATGCGCTGGGTGAGCCTGCCGCCGATGATCTTTTGGCCGCTCGACAGGCGAGCAGCGCTCCGGCTCCGGTGGCTACCGACCTGTTTGCGGCCGATACGCCCACCGGGGATCTTGGGCGTTTCCGCCGTCCAACCAGTTTGGTTGAAGCGCTGCAGATCTTGGCTGATGAACCGGAGACTACCGTTGTCGCAGGCAGCACCGACTGGGGTGTGGAGGTCAATATCAAGGGCGCTCGCGCTCGCAGTGTGTTGGCCATTGATCGGCTCGAAGAGCTGCGCCAGCTGCATTGGCAGAAGGATTATCTAGAGCTCGGCGCGGGGCTGAGCCTGAGCGAACTCGAACGCCAACTGGCCGGTCGGGTGCCACTGCTCGGTCAGCTCTTTTCACAGTTTGCCTCTCGGCTGATCCGCAATTCGGCCACCATGGGAGGAAATCTCGGCACCGGTTCGCCCATCGGTGATACCCCGCCGGCCCTCTTGGCCTTGGAAGCCCAATTGGTGCTCACCAGTGTCCACAGCCAACGGGTGGTGGAACTGAGCGAGTATTTCACCGGTTACCGGCAAACCGTACGGGCCGCCGACGAGCTGATCACCGCCATTCGGATTCCTTTGCCACTGGCCACACACACCAGCTTCCAGAAAATCTCCAAGCGACGCTTTGACGATATTTCCTCGGTAGCCGTGGGCTACGCGCTGAACGTGGAGGACCAAGTGATCACCAGCGCGCGCATCGGCCTGGGCGGGGTCGCGGCGACACCACTACGGGCGCTGGCCACCGAAGCCATGTTGGAAGGCAAACCATTCACGCTTGAAACGATACGGGCAGCGGCCGCGGTGATGGCTGGTGAAGGCACTCCCATGGACGATCACCGTGCCAGCGCGAAGTACCGCACCGCCATGCTCGGCTCATCCCTGGAACGCTTTTATGCCCAACAACTAGCGGTGCAGAACCAAGGAAAGGAGGCGAACTCATGAGCCAGCTCTCCGAACGTCCAGCACAAGCCATTGTTGGCCAGCGTCAACGCCACGAATCGGCAGCCGCTCATGTCACCGGGACTGCACTGTATACCGATGATCTGGCCCACCGACTCTCCGGTGTCCTGCACGCCTACCCGGTGCAATCCACGGTAGCTCACGCAAAAATCCTGAACCTTGAGGTGGCCGGGGCAATGAATGTTCCCGGGGTCGTACAGGTGATCACCGCAGCCGATATTCCTGGGGTGAATGACCAGGGTGCCAAACATGATGAACCACTGTTGCCGGTGGACGAGGTGATGTTTTATGGCCAACCGGTGGCCTGGGTGATCGGTGAAAACCTAGAGGCGGCCAAGGCCGGGGCCAAAGCAGTTTCGGTGGATTATGAACCCTTGGAATCTTTGATCACGATCCACGATGCCATTGATGCCAACAGCTTTCACGGCATCCAACCGGTGATCCAAAAAGGCGACTGGGACGCCGGGTTTGAACAGGCCACCCACGTATTTGAAGGGGACTTCGAGTTTGCCGGACAGGAGCACTTTTATCTAGAAACGCAGAACTCACTGGCGCTGATCGACGAAAGTGGGCAGGTGCTGATCCATTGTTCAACCCAGCACCCCACCGAAACACAAGACATCGTCTCGCACGTGCTCGGGGTGCCAGCCCACGAGGTCAGTGTGCAGGTCATCCGAATGGGTGGCGGTTTTGGCGGTAAAGAAATGCAACCGCACGGTTATGCGGCCGTGGCTGCCTTGGGTGCCAAGTTGACCGGACGCCCGGTGAGAGTACGACTAGACCGCACCTTGGATATGACCATGACCGGTAAACGTCATGGCTTTTATGCCACGTGGAAGATCGGTTTTGATGAACAAGGCAGGATTCTTGCTTTGGATGCGTCACTAACCGCGGATGGCGGTTGGAGCCTAGACCTCTCGGAACCGGTGCTGACCCGCGCCATGTGCCATATCGATAATGCCTACTGGATCCCCAATATTCGGGTTTCTGGTCGGGTGGCCAAATGCCATAAGACTTCGCAGACAGCGTTCCGCGGATTTGGTGGGCCACAGGGCATGCTGGTGATGGAAGATATTCTCGGTCGCGTCGCACCACAATTGGGAATTGAGGCCAGGGAACTGCGCCGACGCAACTTCTATACCGAAGGCCAAGACACCCCGTACTATCAGCCGGTGCGTCACCCAGACCGGCTCGAAGCAACCTGGCAACAAGTGCTGGATTCCGCCGAGGTGGCCCACCGGGAAGCCGAGATTGCCAAGCTTAATGCGGCCAACCAGTACAGCAAGCGGGCCTTGGCACTGACTCCGGTGAAGTTCGGGATCTCCTTTAACCTCACCGCATTCAACCAGGGCGGAGCCTTGGTGCTGGTGTACAAGGATGGTTCGGTGCTGGTCAACCACGGTGGCACCGAAATGGGGCAGGGACTGCACACCAAAATGTTGCAGGTAGCCGCCACCAGCCTGGGGGTTCCACTATCGAGTGTGCGTCTGGCGCCTACACGGACCGATAAGGTACCCAATACTTCGGCGACCGCCGCAAGTTCGGGTAGCGATCTCAATGGTGGGGCCGTGAAAGATGCCTGTGAGCAGATTCAGGCACGCTTGGCTCAAGTGGCTGCTGGAAAATTCGGGGTGCCCGCCGCGGATATTCGTTTTGCCCACGGAAAGGTCAGTGCACTGGGCAAGAACGAAGAGCTTGAGTTCAATGACGTGGTGCGTGAAGCGTATATGCAACGCATTCAGCTGTCGGCAGCCGGGTACTACCGCACCGAGGGACTGCATTGGGATCTATCACGCATGACCGGTAGCCCGTTTAAGTATTTTGCCTACGGTGTGGCCGCAAGCGAAGTGGAAGTGAGCAGCTTCGACGGCTCATATGTAGTGCGCCGGGTCGATATCGTGCACGACGTGGGTGATTCCCTCTCGCCGATGATTGACCTGGGGCAGATCGAAGGCGGTTTTGTGCAGGGCACCGGATGGCTGACCTTGGAAGACCTACGGTGGGATACCTCCAACGGGCCGGGACGCGGACGGGTAGCCACCCAAGCGGCCAGTACCTATAAGATCCCCAGCTTCTCCGAGATGCCCGAAGTTTTTAATGTTGCTTTGTTGGACAAAGCCCACGAAGAAGGGGCGGTCTATGGTTCGAAAGCTGTGGGAGAGCCACCATTGATGTTGGCTTTCTCGGTCCGTGAAGCCTTGCGCCAAGCCATCGCGGCTTTTGGTGTTCAGGGACGCTCGGTAACCTTGGCTTCGCCGGCAACCCCGGAAGCGGTGTTCTGGGCGATTGATTCGGTGCGTGAGTAATCATGGAATCGTGGATTGATACTCTTGCCACTTTACGCAGTCAACGTCGGGCCGCGGTGCTGGTGACGGTCACCGCGGTGCGGGGCCATGCTCCACGTGAAGCCGGAGCCAAAATGGTGATCACCGAGGACGAAACCTTTGGCACAGTGGGTGGCGGCAATCTTGAAATGGTGGCTATCAACCGCGCCCGAGAAATGATTAACCAGCGGGCCACCGGACCACAAGTGATGGAGCAACGGCTCAATGACAAGGTGTCGGCCACCTATGGTCGGCAGTGTTGTGGTGGGGAGGTGAAACTCTTGTTTGAACCCTTGCCCGTGCCAGAAACGGTGGCGATTTTTGGGCTGGGGCATGTAGGCATGGAATTAGCGCGCATTCTCGCCCGTCACCACATCGACCTGTATCTCACTGATTCTCGACCGGAAGCCATTGAGGCTGCGACGTTGTTGCAGCCCAGCGTCGCGACGGTGAAAGCTCAGGTAGCGGTGATGGGCGAACAGGTGCTTGAAACCTTGCCTGAAGGTAGTCACGTGCTGATCATGACCCATGATCATGCCGAGGATTTTCACCTGTGCGATGCTGCGCTACGTCATCCTTCGCTCGGTTCCATTGGGCTGATTGGGTCCAAAGCTAAGTGGGTTCGTTTTCGCAAGAACTTGAGTGCCAGCGGACATAGTGAGCAGAAGATTTCTCGGATCCAATGCCCCATTGGGATCCCGGAGGTGACCGGCAAACAGCCTGCCGTGATCGCGGTGAGTGCCGCCGCGCAGTTGATGCAATTGCTCGCGGATCCTACTGCGCTGAAAACACGCAGCAACGCTGTACAGTTGCACGCTTAACTGTGCTGGGAACTAAGTTCACGGACCAAGAGTTTAACAAGACAGACGTGGGAATATAGCCTGCCGTTTTCCCTAAACGAGGAGTGATAGTCGTGTCAATGTTCAACAAATTGATCCGCAAAGGCAAACAGATGGCCAGCGAATACATGCGTGAGAATATTAGTGACGGCAGCTTCAATTCGTCGCAGAAATCGCGCGGTACAACTCCCGCATATTCTCAGCAACAGCATTCTGGCTATGGGAATCAGAATTACTCGAAGCCAAGTTCAGTTACTACTGGTGTCTCCCGAGAAGATCAAGCCGCGATTGAGAAGTACCGATACATGCTGCGTACGGCTCCACCCCAGGATATGGAACGGGCCCACGCCGAAGCCTTCTCGCGTTTGACCCCACAACAACGGGCGCTGTTGCGTGATGAACTTTCCGAACAATTACCGGTTGCCGAACGCCCGGTGAGCGATCAGCCCCAGGATTTGGCGCGATCAGCGACGCGCGCCGAAGTCTCGCGCCCGGGGTTCATGGAACGGATTCTGAGTTCCGGTTCGGGACGTTCCCGCATGGCAGGTGGTTTGGCCGCCGGTGCGGGAGGACTCGGCGTAGGTCTGCTCGCCGGTGTCGCTGGGGCCTTTATTGGCACCGCGATTGCTGGTCCCTTGCTGGAAGGTTTCGCAGGTATCCGTGAAGAACTCGGTTCGATGGCCGAAGGGCTGGGCGATACGGTGTCCGGTGCAGGCGAACAGATCTCCTCGGCAGGCGAGGGACTTTTTGGTGATTTCCTTGGCGGGGTCGGCTCAGATTTTGGTGACTTCGAGTTCTAAACGTCTCTTGAATCAATTGGTACGTGCGTCAGAACTCTAGTTTAACGAGGTGAGCCCCGGACAATTTGTCCGGGGCTCACCACATCAACCGTGGAAGTCTTACTTCTTCAGGTGGTCAACCAACTGCGAAGCAATACCGTTGTAGGTGCCTGGGGTTAGCGACTGCAGACGCTTCTCGGCTTCTGCAGACAGTCCCAGCTCACCAACAAATTCCTTCAGGCGGGCTGCATCCACGCGGTGACCGCGGGTCAGGTCCTTCAGACGCTCGTAAGGGTTGTCCATGCCTTCAACACCGGCGATGGCCTCTGCGCGCATGACCATCTGGATGGCTTCGGCGAGAACTTCCCAGTTGTGGTCCAAGTCGTCAGCCAGTACGGCTTCAGCAACGTCCAAACGATCCAAGCCCTTGGCAACGTTGGAGATCGCCAGAACCGAGTGGCCGATGGCGGTGCCGATGTTGCGCTGTGAGGAAGAGTCGGTCAGGTCTCGCTGCCAACGGCTGGTGACCAGGGTGGCGCCGAGGGTGTCGAGCAGGCCGTTGGAGATCTCCAAGTTGGCTTCTGCATTTTCGAAGCGGATTGGGTTGACCTTGTGTGGCATGGTCGAAGAGCCGGTAGCACCTGCCACTGGGATCTGTGCGAAGTAGCCGATGGAGATGTAGCTCCACACGTCGGTGCACAGGTTGTGCAGAATGCGGTTGAAGCGGGCGATGTCTGCGTAGACTTCTGCCTGCCAGTCGTGGGATTCGATCTGGGTGGTCAGAGGGTTCCAGGTCAGGCCCAGGTGCTCAACGAAGCTACGGGAAACCTGCTGCCAATCAGCTGACGGAACCGAAGCGTAGTGGGCAGCGTAGGTGCCGGTGGCGCCGTTGATCTTGCCCAAGTACTCGGTCTTTTCGATGCGATCCAGCTGACGGGTCAGACGCCATGCCAGAACAGCGAGTTCCTTGCCCAGGGTAGTTGGGGTCGCTGGCTGGCCGTGGGTACGCGAAAGCATCGGAACTTCGCGGGCGTCTTCGGCCATCTTGGTCAGCTGTGCAACAAGGTCGCGGGCAGCTGGAAGCCACACGTTGTTCACGCCACCCTGTACGCCCAGTGCGTAGGAGAGGTTGTTGATGTCTTCCGAGGTGCAACCGAAGTGAACCAGTGGCTTGAGGTTGCCAATGCCGATAGCTTCGAGACGGTTAGCGATGTAGTACTCGACAGCCTTCACGTCGTGAACGGTCACTGCTTCAATTTCTGCCAGTTCCTTCACGGAATCTGCATTGAAGTCGGTGACGATCTTGCGCAGGGCAGCCTTCTGCTCATCAGAGAGTGGGGAGGTGCCTGGAAGAACGGAGTTGTCGGTCAAGTGGATTAGCCATTCAACTTCGACGTGAACACGATCGCGGTTCAACGCCGCTTCGGAAAGGTAATCAACTAGCGGTGCCACGGCGCTACGGTAGCGTCCGTCAAGGGCAGTCAGTGCCAGGGGTTCATTAGCAAGGGAAGTACGCGCAATCTCAGCCATACTCATATTCTTCCATCCCTTGCTCGTCATCACATCTTTTACTTCACGACGCTTTCCACATCGGGCAACAAACCAGTGCTGACTTTTCGTGCGTAGACCCATGATGAGGAACAGAATTCGAATGATGAGGAGCAAGAAAATGATGTTCTCAGCGACGCTGGACTCGGCGGCTTTTCAGCTGGACGATGCGCAAAAAACTACACGCTTTGCCATCACACAACTTGATTCTATTGGCTTGTTGACTTGGAAATCCTCGGCCGGTCGAGCGTTCTACGAGAAAGTATTGGAACTCAGCGAGTGGTTAGAAGGACTAGATCGTCAGTTGGTGGAAGCAGAGGCCTATCTCAGCGCAGCAACCCGTGAAATCCAAGAACTCGAACTACAGATCTTGAAGCAGAAATTGGCCTCCTGACCATGGGATATGACGTCAATTACAACCAGTACGATTACGCCAAAGCGCATGAAACCTGTCAACAAGTCTCGCGCGAGATCGCTGAAGTCCGTGAGCGGGTCCTTGCCGCCCAGCGAACAGTGTCCAAATGCCAAAGCGAATTGTTCGCTATGAGTGCGAGCGTGGGAATGATGGTGCGTAGTCCCAGTCTGGATGCTTTGGATAGAGAACTGCGGGTGGGCATGATGCAGGCTGGTTCATTAGCAATCGAGAGTCAAGAGCTCACCGTGGCCATGGGGCAGGCTGGACGAAATTACGAGGCAGTCGAAAACAGGGTAGAACACCAAATCCTTGCGTCTTCCATGGTCCAAAAGATTGGTGAAGCGTTCCAAAGCATCAAGAACAACAAGATGCGTCCACCCACAGAGAATATGGAAACGATCTTGCGCATGTTAATGATCGTTCGTCCCGATCTAACGCTGGGATGGGGAAAGAATTTTGGTGATCAGGTTGAGCTGCAGACTAAAGAGATCACATCATTCATACGGCATTTTAGCTTGCATCGTGATACCGAGATCGTGATTACAGAGCAGGATCCCATGCAAGAAGTGAACGTGGATGGAGGAATGGAAAGCTACTACGAATTACATCGCATGCTCGAAGATCAAGGACCTGAGGAAAACGGGAAGTTCATGGTTGTGGAGGTCGATGAGAACACCTTCGCGGTGATCATTCCTGGAACTCAAGAACCAGATGGAATTAAGATTCCCTTTGACAACTTGGGAATCGCAGACGCTCTGGGCCTTGAATCTGAAAATTACGTCGATGCTATAGCTGATGCCATTGAAGCGAGTGGCGCACACGAGGGGGACGAGATCATCTTGTCTGGATACTCGCAGGGTGGAATTCATGTTGCGCAGTTAATGAAGAACAAATTCTTGAACCGCAAATACAAGATGAACAAGATGATTACACTAGGTTCACCCATCGGAGGGATCGAGATTCCGGACCATGTTCGAAGCCTGTCGGTTGAAGATGACAAGGATATGGTTCCGGGGACAGATGGAACCCCCAATAGAAATCGTGGAAGAAATCATTTCACGACGATCTTTGATGGGCCGCGGGAACAGGTGAAACCGCTGCTTAAGGAAGACACCCTGTTCGGGCCACCGCATCAGCTCAAGAACTATGGGGATCATCTGCGCGAGTTAGACGAGAACCCAAAGCCCGAGATTCGTGAACACCTGCGACAGTTTCGTTTGCCGAAGACTCCATTAAAAACTCGGAAGTTCAAGATCGAACGTGTTCCGCGCAGAATGACTGAGAAACAACGAGAAGAAACTGAGCGGAAGCTCAACACGATGGCTCCGCCGCACTGAGGATCGTAGAAACAATAAAAGAGCAGTTCAAAGGTGAACTGCTCTTTTATAGAGGCAAGAAGATTTTCGACGCTGTTAGTCTCTGTCGCTCTTGACGAACAGTCCCAAAACCGCCGAGACAATCGAAATGATGATGGTGCCGACAATGGCGTCCCACCAGAAGCTCTGAATAGAAAGCTCAATCGGGGTGAAGCTGGTCAGCCATGAAGTTAGTAGGAGCATCAGGGCATTGATCACGATTGTGAACAATCCCAGAGTCAGACAGGTGATTGGCAAAGAAAAGAACTTGACGATAGGACGTACCAAAGCATTGACCAAACCGAAGATGACTGCCACAACGATGTACGCAACAGCCGTACTTGCTGCGCCGTCGCCGACAGCATGAATCTGTAGACCGGGAACGATCCAAACAGCCGCTGCGAGGGCCAATGCATTAATGATGACTCTAATGAGGAAGCTCATGCTCTAACTCTGTCATAAAAAGCTGAGATAGGAATGTGCAACGGATGTAGCCAGCCCGCAAATCAGGGATACGCTTTAGACATGACTGAGAATCCGGTGACCCAAGACCAGGTGCAGCCACGCTCCGTCGTTGCACGTTTGCCAAAATACGCTGCAGGCAAGCCGCCAGCACCTGTAGAAGGTATTACTGCCTACAAGCTGTCATCGAATGAGATCCCTTTCGGACCTCTAGACACTGTGCATCAGGCGGTAGTCGAGCAAAGCAGCTTGAACCGCTATCCAGATCCACTCTCGTCGAAATTGCGTGAAGCCCTTTCTGACTATTTGGATGTACCTGCCGAAGACATTGTCACCGGGGCTGGTTCGCTGGGTGCCTTGACGCAGATTCTGACCACGTTCGCTGGGCAGAATGAAGACGGGATCCAAGACGAAGTGATCTACGCATGGCGTTCCTTCGAGGCGTATCCCATTCTGGTTCAGTCTGCCGGGGCGCTCCCAGTGGAGATTCCAGTGTTGGAGGACGGGCGCCATGATCTTGAAGCGATGATCGCGGCGGTGAATGAAAACACCTCGGTGATCCTGTTGTGCACTCCGAACAACCCGACCGGACCCATTTTGACTCAGGCTGAAGTTGATGACTTCTTGGCTCGCGTACCTAAGAACGTTCTGGTGGTTCTCGATGAGGCCTATATCGAATTCGTGCGCGACGAAAAGTCGGTGGACGGGGTTCATACCTATAACGAGCATGAGAACGTCGTGTTGCTTCGGACCTTTTCCAAGGCCCACGGATTAGCGAACCTACGCGTGGGCTACTCGGTAGCTCATCCTGCCATCACCAATCACCTTCGCGTGATGGCCACGCCATTTGCTGTTTCTAGTATTGCCGAGGACGCCGCGGTGGCTTCGCTCTCGCAGATTGATCGTGTGCTTGAACGCGTTGATTCATTGGTCCAAGAACGTGAACGTGTGGTCGCAGCGTTGACGGAGCAGGGATGGAACATCCCGCAAACCCAGGCAAATTTCGTTTGGTTGCCACTGGGGGAGAAGACTTCCGAGTTCGTTGAACGGGCGAATGCGGTGGCGCTTTCGGTGCGCGGATTTGTCAATGAAGGCGTGCGAGTGTCCATCGGTGAAGTGGAAGCGAATGATCGATTCATTGAACTGTGCAAGGAATCACTGCATTTGGCGCAGAGCTGATTGGGGCTGTTATCTCGCGTTTTAGCAGTGAATGGCTATAGGCTTAGAAATTAGACAAGCCGTATATGTCCCGTGCGGAATGTATTCCGTGTGGGGCATATTTATGATCAAAGGAAGATATATGACGCGTGCTGCGACTCAGGCAACGGAGTCTGATCTAATTCAGATCTTGACTCCGGACGGCCAGCGTCACTCCCACGAAACGTATGATGCGTATCTGGGTGACGTTGATGATCAAATGCTCCGCGGTTTCTACCGTGATATGGCAATGACCCGCCGGTTCGACCAAGAAGCCACAGCACTGCAACGTCAAGGGCAGCTATGCCTTTGGGTACCACTGCGTGGCCAAGAAGCAGCACAGATCGGATCGGGGCGAGCAACTCGCCCGAACGATTACATCTTCCCTACTTACCGTGAGCACGGTGTTGCCCTGACTCGCGATGTCTCTTTCTCTGAGATGCTTCGTCTCTTCCGAGGCATCTCTGGTGGCGGTTGGGATCCACGGGAAAACAACTTCCACATGTACACCATGGTGTTGGCCGCCCAGATGCCACATGCTGCCGGCTATGCCATGGCACTGAACATGGAACAGCACGGCTGGGACGAAGAACGTCGCGCTGCCGAGGGCAATGCGGTTGTGGCCTATTTTGGCGACGGTTCATCGACCGAAGGTGAGACCCATGAGTCGATGGTTTTCGCCAGCTCCTTTGAAGCGCCCGTGGTGTACTTTTGCCAGAACAACCAGTGGGCCATCTCGGTACCATTCGAGGTCCAGTCCAAGGTGCCACTGGTAAACCGTGCAGCTGGTTACGGCATGCCGGGCATCCGCGTTGATGGCAATGATGTTTTGGCCGTTCTTGCGGTGACCCGTTGGGCGCTGGAACACGCGCGCAGTGGCAAGGGACCAGTCCTGATTGAGGCCGTGACCTACCGCTTGGGTGCGCACACCACCGCGGATGATCCCACCAAGTACCGCATGAGCGAAGAAGAGAAGCAGTGGGCGCTGAAAGATCCATTGATTCGTCTCGAAACCTACCTGCGCGATAACAACCTGGTTGATGAAGCATTCTTTGAACAGCTCGCCGAAGATGCCGACGCGATGGCAGCCAAGGTCCGTGAGGACGCCATGGCCTTCCCTGTCCCACCTCTGGCCAAGTCCTTTGAACAGGTGTACGCGGAAGCTCACCCGCTGATCAAGGAAGAGCTGGCGTGGCATTTGGAATATGAAGCAGGATTCGCGGATGCGGCCGAGGGAGAGCAGTAAATGACCACCACAATGACCCTGGCCAAGGCCATCAACACCGGCCTGGACAAGATCCTGGAATCCAACGACAAGTCGCTGCTCATGGGTGAAGACATCGGACGCCTCGGTGGCGTCTACCGCATCACCGATGGACTGATCGACAAGTACGGCTCCCACCGAGTCATCGACTCACCCTTGGGCGAAGCCGGCATCGTTGGCACCGCGCTGGGCATGGCACTGCGCGGATTCAGCCCACTGGTAGAGATCCAGTTTGACGGCTTTGTTTTCCCCGCCTTCAGCCAGATCACCACCCAGCTGGCCAAGATGCATGCCCGTTCGGAAGGACGTTTGACCGCGCCGGTAGTCATCCGCATTCCTTATGGTGGCGGCATAGGTTCCATTGAGCATCACTCGGAATCCCCGGAAGCACTCTTTGCACATACCGCTGGTCTGCGCATCATCACCCCGTCTAACGCCCACGACGCCTACTGGATGATCCAACAGGCGGCAGACTGCCAAGACCCGGTGATCTTCTTTGAACCTAAGCGCCGCTACTGGCTCAAGGGCGAAGTTGATACCGAGAACCCAGCCTTGGATGCGTTCAAGGCCCAGGTAGTTCGACCGGGTACCGATGCGACCATCGTGGCCTACGGTCCGCTGGTTCCCATCGCCCTGGCTGCGGCAGATGCAGCGTTGGAAGATGGACGAAGCATCGAGGTGATCGACCTGCGTTCGATCTCCCCGATCGACTTCGACACCATCACCGAGTCGGTGCTCAAGACTGGACGACTGATCGTTACCCATGAGGCCCCAACCTTTGGTGGCATCGGTGGCGAAATCGCAGCCCGAATCACCGAGCGAGCCTTCCTGTCTTTGGAAGCTCCGGTGCTGCGCGTGGGTGGATTCCATATGCCTTACCCAATTTCCAAGGTGGAGTCCCAGTACCTGCCTGATATCGACAAGTTGCTCGAAGCCCTCGACCGGTCATTCGCTTACTAAAGCGGAACCCAAGGAGTAGAAATGACTGTTTTTAACCTCCCCGATGTGGGCGAAGGCCTGACCGAAGCGGATATTGCCTCGTGGAAAGTCCAGGTGGGCGATACCGTCGAGGTCAACCAGATCTTCGTCGAGATTGAAACCGCTAAGTCGCTGGTTGAGTTGCCTTGCCCATTCGCCGGCGTCGTCACCGAGCTTCATGCCGCCGAAGGTGACACCGTCCTGGTGGATCACCCGCTGATTAGCATCGACCAAGAAGGCAACGCCGAGCCTCCCACCGGTGTGCCTGAACCGGTAGAAGCACTGAACACCGCAGCGCCACAGGCCTCGGAAGAGCCTGGCCCACTGGTTGGTTCCGGCCCCACCGCAGACTCGTCGGTGCGCCGTGCGCGCACCAGCCGCCCGGCTCCGTCGGCGGCCGGCGCTCGTACCGCAGCGGTGCGAACCTCAGGTGCCGCATTGGCCGACAGCATTACCCGCCGTGCCCAGTCTTTGGGAACCGTGGTTCGCGAAGAAGTTGACCGTCGTAAGCCTGCGGTGGCGAACTTTGTGGACCGGGTACTAGCCAAGCCACCCGTACGCCGTCTGGCCAAGGAACTGGGCATCGACATTAATGATGTTGTCGGTACCGGAACTCAGGGCGAGATCACTCGCGACGACGTGAACAGCTACCAGGCTCAGCGCGAAGCCGAACATGCTGCAGCGCCAACGTACTGGGCTCACGGACAGCTGTCCGATGCCCGAGTGGAACGCACCCCGGTGCGTGGTGTTCGCAAGGCGACCGCGAAGGCGATGGTTGACTCGGCGTTCACCGCACCGCACGTGTCGATCTTTGTTGATGTGGATGCTAGCCGCACCATGGAGTACGTCCAGCGTCTGAAGAAGTCCCGTGACTTCGAAGGCATCAAGGTCTCTCCACTTCTGGTGTTGGCTCGTGCCGTCATTTGGGCTGCCGCCCGCAACCCATCGGTGAACGCTAGCTGGGTAGAAACCGAGAACGGTGCGGAAATCCATCAGAAGCGCTTCATGAACTTGGGCATTGCCGCGGCCACACCTCGTGGCCTGTTGGTTCCAAACATCAAGGACGCGCAGAACCTGAACATGAAGGAACTGGCCATTGCCTTGAACGAGTTGGCTACCACCGCTCGTGCAGGCAAGACTCGTCCCGAGGATATGCGTGACGGCTCGTTGAGCATTACGAATATCGGTGCGCTGGGGATCGACACCGGTACTCCTATCATCAACCCGGGCGAGGTAGCCATCGTCGCCTTTGGCACGATTCGCCAGAAGCCATGGGTCGTTGACGGCGAAGTGGTTCCACGCTGGATCACCACCCTGGGCGGATCCTTCGACCACCGCGTGGTGGATGGTGACCTTTCGGCTCGCTTCATGGCGGACGTTGCTTCGATCTTGCAAGAACCGGCCATGTTGCTCGACTAGCGATTGTTGCTTGATTAGCAGTGAACGTTGACACCCCGAGGAAAACTTTTCAAAAAGTTTTCCTCGGGGTGTCACAGTTTAAGCCTCTGAAACGACGTACTTAGTGAGGGCACAAAAAAGTGCATTGAACTTCAACAACAGGGGAGCGATGTTATGCGCATGAACTTGAGCAAGACCCACAAGAAAGGCTACGCAGCAGTCTTAGGACTGGAAGCTTACGCCAGTTCTTCGGTGCCCAAGGAACTCTACGAGCTGGTCAAGCTACGTGCTTCGATCCTCAACGGATGCTCTTTCTGCACCGACATGCATTCGCATGACGCGATGAATATGGGCATTCCAGCTGCCAAGCTCTTCGCAGTGGCTGCCTACAATGATTCTCCACTGTTCAGCGATGCGGAACGCGCCGCCTTGCGTCTGACCGATGAAGTGACGCGACTGGATGCTGCGCGTGGGGTCAGCGATGAGGTATTCAATGACGCGGCGGAAGAATTCAGCGAGGAAGAAGTCGGAAACTTGATCTTGGCCATCGCCACCATCAATGTCTGGAACCGCATTGCCATCACCACTCAGCTTGAACCACCAGTACGCGGGTAATGCCACAAGCTGCTGATACGATCGGGCGCGTGGAAGAACCTGAAACGGGCGGTGCGCTGGAGCGATGGCTTGAAGCCAAGCCCCGGCTGACGATGCTGGCCTACAACATGCTTGGCGTGTGGGCTCAAGCCGAAGACGTGGTTGCCGCAGTAGGCGAGCAGGTCTTCCAACTTGAGCCTCATCAGGTTGCCAGAGTGAAGAATTGGCCTGGGTATCTGACCACGCTAACGACGCGTCGCTCTATTGATGTACTGCGTTCAGCACAACATCAGCGCACCGAATATGTTGGTTCTTGGTTGCCTGAACCGGTGGATCAACGGACACTGCCCGAAGATTCGGCGGTCAATGATTCAATGCTGCGACTCGGAGTCCTGCTACTACTCGAAGAGCTTTCGGCTCCCGCGCGGGCCGCGTATGTACTGCATCATGCGCTGGGATATTCAGCCACAGAAATAGCGCCAGTGCTTGAAACTTCACCGGCAGCGGTACGGCAAATGCTGAGCCGAGCCGCTAAAAAACTACGCCAAGCCCAGAATCCACAGCATGATGTATCGAGTGTTTCGTCGATTCTGACCCAGATTGTTCAGGCCATACATCGAGCTGACCTAGATGCATTAGTCAGCTTGCTGGCCCAAGAGTCGGTGCTCTACTCCGATGGTGGAGGTAAGGTTCGTGCCGCAATCAATCCGGTCTTTGGGGCACAACGTATTGCTCGTTTCATGCTTGGCGTGCAACGTAAGAACCCGGATCGGCAGATTTTTATTGGCCGGGTTAACGGCGAACCGGCTTTGCTTTTTTCTATGGACGGCCGAGACGACGTGCTCGTCATCGACCTCTCTGGCGGGGCAATCCAACGGATATTGCAGGTCTCGAACCCTGATAAATTAGGCAAAATTGGCAGTGACTGGACGCAATTACCGACCTAGAGTTGCTGATGCCGAGGCGCGATAGTTAATCAACACTGTGTTGATACAGTAGATTTCATGATTTTCAGCAGTCTTGGTCCATCACTTCGCCGCGTAGTTTTGATGGCTGGTGCCGTGGCACTCGCTGGAACCATGAGTCTTGGTTTGGCGGGTGAACCTGCGCAGGGCGCGCTCTTGGTGTCTTCTGCTGAATCTTCAGAACCGGTATATCCTTCAGCTTCGCCCAGTAGCGAATCAGAAGATCAAGACAGCATTTTGATTCCTTCGGTGACTTCTCAAGAAGGAAAGTTCTATTTAGCCGTCTCCGACGCGGCTATTGATGACATTGATTCACAAAAGATCATGGACGCGGTCCGTGAAGCAGTGGACGGGCAGAATGCAAAAATCCTTCTTGGCGTCGATAAGAAGCCCAACAATCTTAAGGGTGCTAGCCAGCTGGTGCGTGGCATGCTGCTGTTTGGTGACAGCGACGCCATGAGTGATGACTGGCTGGAAAACGGGAAAACCAAGGGGTACGTCGGTGAGGGATGGATTGCCATCGGTGTGATGCTCCCCGAAACCGTTGGGGGAGAGACGGAAGTCTATGTGGATCCCGGACGCAATGTAAAAGAAACTGAAACTGGGAGCAAAGATCGGATCTTAGAGGCTGGCGCAACGGACTTTGCCGCCGGAAACTACACCTCAGGAATCAGCGCCGTGGCGGTCTCCGCCACCGAAAATCTGCGCACTCCAATGGACAAGAAGATCGTCATCAGCATTGTTGTGGGTGTGCTGGCGTTGATTGTTGCGGTGATCGTGTTCTTTGCCCTGCGGCAAAAGCGTCGACTGGCGCTCAAGATTGCGGCACAAAAGCGCACCAACCAGGCAGAGGGCTGGGAATCGACGATTCGCCAGGATCTCAACGCACTTCGCCGAATCCCCACGAATAGATTCGGGGTAGCAGAAAAGTACCGGAGTTCCAGGGCGCTACAAGCGATTCAGTTGGAAAAAGAGCGGGTCCTTGCTGAGCAAGATGGAGCTGAGAACACTCTCATCTTGAGCGGAGATGAGCCGCATATTTCGCAGGCGCAGGCTCAACGCCTTGAGCAAGAAGCTGAACATCTTGCCCTGTTGCGTCGGGCGGTCGAGTTGAGTCGTGCATTGAGCGGTACTCAGAACAATTCCGTGAAGTCGTGGAACCAAATCATCGAACAGCACCGGGGTGGGCTGGAATTGTTGGTGCAGTTCCTTGACCTGGACGGAGCCTCGCAATTAGAAGTTTCCCGGGGTATTCGTACCGCACTCGTTACACACACCGATGCGCTGGACCAGTTGCGTCAACGCACCAAATCAAGTTCTGATTCAGTGCAAGCCGGTGAGCTATTGGAAGAGCTGTGGGTGTTGCGCGAAGAGTTAGATTCACTTATTGATAGCGCACTGACACAGTCTGGTAAGGCGCGGGTGAAACTAGATGCGAAGTTACAAGCCCAATTGGCTGCGTTCTTGCCAGCCGCTGGTGCTAAACCCAATGACCCGCTTTCGGTGCTCCGAGCCTTCGCCCCGGAAAGCGGGAAGAACTAATGGCGCTGCGGATAATGTACGACTCGACGGGCAGACGCTTGCGCCGCCCCATTCACTGGACGGCTTTTGTCGCCCTTGTCCTGGCCGTGGTGACTACCCTTCTTGGCGTCCGAGCGGTGTTCGCCGTACATGCGGCCAGCGTTCCAAAACCCTATGAAGTGAAAGTTCTTATCCAGGGGCAGCAAAACTTCAATATCACCCAGGAACGCGTTGATGCGGAACTGGCTGAGCATCCGGTACGTTCTTCGCAGCCTCTCACTGTGATCCTCGAGGATCGTTGGCTCACTGGGGACGAGTTGCTTCGCGGTCAGGTACCCGACGGGCAGATCATCATCTCCTCCAAGTTGGACAACCTTGATCCGAATATCCAAGACGTCGAAGAGCGTTTTAGTGGGGTCGGGTTGGCCGAAAACCTCACCAGCAGCAAAGAAGAGCATACTGATCTGCGTTTCGACATTGAGCATGCCTTCATCAAAAATGTGTCTGTAGGACACGGTGCCAAGGCGGTGGTCGCCGCTGCGCAAACAGCATCTGTGGTGCTGGATAAAACGGTGACCAGTTCGGTGATGTTCTGGTTCTCCGTGGTGGCTCTGAGCGCCATGCTGACCGCTGCTTTCCTTGCTTCGGCCCTGCGCTTCCGTTCTCGGTGGGAGTCTCGGCATCGACGTTTGGTCGTGGCTCAGCGTAAGTTAGCCCGCGTAGTCCTGGACTTGGAGGCGTTGGAAGCAACGTATACCGCCACCGATAAATCCAAGCGTCCCGAGGGATTCACCAAGGCTTGGACTGAACTGCAACGGCTTTCGCTCGCTGCCGCTCGCGTGGAAGATCCCTTGGTCAGTGAGCTTTTTGATCGTCAGCGGTGCTTGAGCAAGAATACCGGGAAGCAACTGACAGCTTTTGAAGCCACCTCTCGTAGGCTGACTTCACTAGCTGACAGCCTCATGGGTGCTGGTTCGGTGCATGCGAAACTTGCCGGCACAGGGTCTACCTTCGACAAGCTCAGCAGCCCGATCAATGACGCAGCCACAGAACTGCTCATTCGTCTCGAAGACGCCCCGGGACGGATGGTTTCGGGAGCAGATTTAGCTGAGCTTCGTCGTGCATTGGGCAGCCTTTTGGATGCTGCCCAAGGCGAATCGAAACAGGCCAATGCCGTCCAGGTGTGGAGCAGCGCCGAAAAACAATTGGCGGACATCACTGCGCGGGTCATTCGTGAATTGCGGCGTTACCCGCACGGCAAGCGCCCGCCCATCCCTGAGGTGACAGCGGAACACAATCAATTGCGTTCTTCCCTCGGGTTGCCACCATTGTCCCAAAAGGGTGCGTTGTATCAATTGCACGTGGCTAACGCCATGGCTCGTTCGATACTTGGTGACACGCTCGAAACGGACCAGAACCAAACGCCAGCGGTAAAGAAAGCACCGGTGGCCACACAATTTTGGGCCAAGATTTTTGGCACCCGTGCTGCGGGAAACGACGAACCAGGCAAGCTGGGACGGATCAAAATTATTGGCCTGTTGTCGGTACTACTGTGTGCCAGTCTGATTGCCTCCGGGATTATTGTCTCCTCGGTGACGACGAAACCTCGGGCTACCTATGATGGCTCGGGCCAGGGCATGATCCTGGAAATAGATGACAAGTCTGGCTTGGTTGATGAGTCCGAAATCCGCCGCTATATGGACGAGGACTTCGACGTTGAGCAGCACCTCTTGGTTGCCGTTCGCGATGCGGAATCCTACCTAGAATTGCAGAACAGGGAAGGCTCAGAGTTCCGTGAGTCAACGGCGCAAAGCGTGCAACAAACTATTTGGCGCATCAAAAACGAATATAAGGACCGCTTAGATCCGGACAGCGCGGAACTTCCCGAAGACCTGACCATTATTCCGTTGCTGATTACCGATGAAGGTAAGGGCATCATGCCCGGACTCATTTCCGGAGCCGTCATAAGTGGGAAAGCCTCGTGGGGATCAACCACCGGTTGGGAGTACGGCAGCATTTTTGAATCTTCCTACCCTTCGATGGAAGTGGCTAAGGCTGCCGAAGATTTCGCGACGGTACTCAAACGTGCCGGGTATGAAGCGCCGGATTACAACGCGGCGTTACTGTTTTGGATCCTCACGTTCATGTTCTTCTTTACCGTGCTGAATCTGGTCCAACTCATCAAGTACTTGCTGGGTGCAAGTTTGCGTTTGAACCGATTTTCGCGTGGTTCTCGGGCGCTGGGCCAGGCCCGGCGTCAATTGGAACAGTTGGCACTGGGGCTCGAGGATTCGCAGATCAACGCGGTGGCCGTATCGGGAGCTACCACCACTGGGAGTGCGGATGAGGCTGGACAGCGCCTGTTTGAACGTGCGCTGATGATGGCGTGGCGTGAGGCCGAGGAGCTGTCCACGATGAGTCTTGCCCAGCGATTGAGTTCTGATTTTGGTGCGCGTACTGCGCATTTGCAACGCCTGGTGGCTTTGCTCGATGAACGTGATGCGGACGTTGCTAAGCGCGCCAAGGATTTGGTGCTTGCCAGTCGCGGGGCTGGCGGGGATGCCCCGAAGCCAGTGAAGTTGCCGGGAGAACAATAACCTCGTCCCGGCAACTTAGCTGGTTGTCTTTACTTAGCCCAGAAGCTCCGGCAACTCTTCTGGAGCGTTGCCGAGTACCTTCTGGGAGAGGAACTCGGTGACCACTTGGTACCAGATCTTCGCGTGCTGTGGGCTGAGAATCCAGTGGTTCTCATCCGGGAAGTACAAGAACTGGTGTTCGGTGCTGCCGTCTTCCTTCTGTGGCAAACCGGAATCGGCGAGCAGCTCGTACCACAGGCGCAGTCCTTCTCCGATAGGCACCCGGTAGTCTTTATCCCCGTGGATGACCAGCATCGGAGTGACGATATTGCCTACCGAGTGATGCGGCGAATTTACCTCTCGCATTTCGGGGCTCATCTCGCGGGTCCAGTAGAAGGCTGCATCCGTGGTTTTGCCAAAGCCTTCCAAAGCCCACAAACTGGCGTGGGTGACAATGGCCTTGAAACGCTTGGTATGTCCTGCCACCCAGTTGGCCATGTACCCACCGAAGGATCCGCCCATCGCTGCGGTGCGGGTTTCATCGATGTCATCACGGGCTTCGGCCGCATCGGTGATAGACATGAGATCCGTAAATGGTTCTTGGCCCCAGCGTCCCCAGCCACGCTGGATGAAGTCCTGGCCGTAACCGGTTGAGAGGGCGGGGTCAGGTAAGAGGACCGCATAGCCTTGAGCGACTAATAGCCATGGGCTCCAACGCCAGCTCCAAGCGTTCCAGGATCCTAACGGTCCACCGTGGATCCACAGCAACAGTGGTGCCTTGTTCTGGGCCGACGCCGATTCTGGTAAGGCCAGCCAAGCGCGCACTGTTGAACCATCTTCTGCGGTGGTGCTCACTTCGGTGAGGGTTCCAGGAAGCGCTGGGCGCTCTGCCGGGGAGAGCAGTTCGGTCAGCTCGCTGAAGTCTCCAGCTTCGAGTTCGTGCACATGAGTCAGGTTGACCACCACCGGTTCAGCTGGGTGCAGGTAGCTTGAGCGCAGTGCGTAGGCGGTGCGTGAGTCACCGCTGATCGTGACATCGGTGAAGCTGCCATCGCCAGTGAGGCGGGTGATCTTGTCGTTGTAGAGGCTCAGGTGGAAGATCGGAGAATGCCCGTTGTCATCCGCGGTGAGCAACAACGAACGGCCATTGGGAACCCACTGAATGTCGTTGACCCACCGGTCCCATCCGGCAGCAATTTGGTGGGTGGAGCCATCGGCTAGATGCATGAGCCACAGTTCAAAGACCGGTGCTGTTTCGGCGGTCGAACGGTGCCAGCGAGCATAAACAAGTTCTTTAGAATCTGGGCTGATCTTACCTAGCGTGTATTCGTAGGTGTCGTCCGGAGCTAATAGCAGATCTTGGGCACCGGTGTGTAGGTCGATGCGCATTAGGCCCGGGGCCGTGGAAGCGTGGCCTTCAAGAACCTGCCATTCGGTGATCAGAAAGTCGCCATTGGGGGCGACATCAAAGGCGGATTCTTCCAGGTTGGCGCCAATACCTACGGTCAGGTCCGTAAGTTCGGCACGGGTGGCATCGTGGGTTTCGGGAATTGAACCGACGTAGAAGTGCGGGGTGGAAGGACCAAGGTCGTGGTCCCAGAAGCGCACAGGGTATCCGGTGTGGAGAATTGCCGAGACTTTCTTGTCCTTGCGCGCAGTGCGTAGTTTTTCTTCGGCTTCAAGATCTTTGGCGCGACTGTGTCCGCTGGTGCGCAAGACAATGGTGTGCGCGGACTGCTCGCAGACGCGGAGGGATTGCACACCTGCCGGGTGGGAGATGATCGGGCGTGCTTCACCTCCTTGAGCGGGAAGTAACCAACCTTCGGGCTTCGCGTCGTCTTTGCTTGAGCGTTTGGCGACGAAGAGCAGGTCACCGTTGGCGGTGAACTGGGGTTGGGATTCTCCCTGTTCTCCGAAGGTGAGCCTGCGTGCTGGGGTTTGGCCCTTGGGATCGATGGACCACAGCGCACTGTCGTAGCTAGTTTCATCTTCCGAGAGGGTGCTCAAGGAGGTGACCAGGCGCGTTCCATCGGGGGAGAGTGCTAGACCACCGAGCCGTGGCATCGAGATGTACGAATCTAATTTATGAAATGAATGCTTAGAGTGTTCCACTTCACATATCTTGCCACTGATGGTTGGCTGAAACTACTATCTGGGAAAAGTTACGCAATGGAATGCTGCTAGTTCGATTTGAAGTTACTGCTCGTGTGAGTCGGGTAGTGGCAATTCCTTGAATCGATCAGAAGTTTTGGGATGTCAACACGACGGAATTGCTGGAACTTCGGCTGACGCGCTGGGTGCTGAACCGCGTTCTAGGCAGGCCAGTGCATGCTCGTCCGTTGTGGACGCTGCCCTTGTGAACTAATAGAGAGACGTAGTGGGAAAGTTGTGGGAAGAAAATTGCATGTCACTCGCTTGAGCGAACGAAGTGTTTTCGAAATCGCTAGGTTAGAAGTTTATAGACTAGGGAAATAGTCCCCATGGTAAACAGTCCTAGCGCGCTGAACATGAAGACGAGAAAAGTTTTCCGTCTAGTTTCGCTTGCTGGTGCAGTTGTTTTGGCTGCATTGCTCCCTAGGATGCAAAAAAGAGCCCCTAGTGCGAAGAGGGCAATTGGAAGTGCTGAAGTACCAGAGATAGTCAGCTCACCAACTTAAATTGATTTTTAGACTCTGTGGATACTTGATGGGCTGAATCTGCGATATAAACCGCATAAAAGCAAAGTGCATGTTTGTCTGACATGTTCTTTTGCGTCCTAACGAATAGAATTTCTTGTTAGTAAGAACGCTACATGACGGTTTAGGGCGGTGTAAATCCTACTTTGGTAGGAGGGCAATGAAGCCTCGTGGATTGGGCATTATTTTGTGAAACACGCGTGCTGCCTTCCTGATTCTTACAAGTTCAGAGTCTTAGTAAGTTCAACTGCGTGGAGGCTGCGGATCTGTAGCCGGGCTTCAGATCGGTGGTCGCAGTCGTTCGCAGTCCGAGCGTCTGGTTGGCTTTGAGAATTGTCTGATCTTTTCCAGATGATATTAACATCAGGCTTATTTACGATCATCCGGGAATTAACAGCTTTCGTGGGCCCTCGGTTAATGTGCTGCGTGTTCACATGAAAATGCTCCCCAAAAGTAGTCGACTTTTACAGTCCAACTTTTGGGGAGCAGTTCAGTAATACGACGGCCCAGCCTGTTGCGGCACACCGAGTGTGCAATAGCCCCTGTTACTGGTCCGCAGAGGCCTTCGCGTTCATGCGAGCCTGAGCCAGCTCATTAATCCGGCCACGGCACAGGTACCAGCCGCCGATGATCATCGGGATGATGATGACTAGCGAAGCGATGGTCCAGGTGCCTACCGGATTGTCGAAGGCCATCATGATGAGCACCATGACCAAGAAGGCCAAGGTGACCCAACCGGAGATCGGTGCCAGCGGCATGCGGAAGCTTGGACGCTCCTGCTCACCACGCTTGGCTGACTTCACCAAGGCCATCTGACACAGCACGATCATGCCCCAGGAAGCGATGATGCCAATGGCTGCAAAGTTCAATACGATCTCGAAGGCCGCCGCGGGAACGACCGCGTTCAGTACTACGCCGAGCACCGCCACCACGGCAGTGATCACGATGCCACCGTAAGGTACGCCAGCCTTGTTCATGCGTCCGGCGAAGCGTGGAGCCGAACCGTTCAACGACATCGAGCGCATGATGCGACCGGTGGAGTACAAACCAGCGTTCAGCGAAGACAGTGCCGCGGTGAGCACTACCAGGTTCATGATGACATCCATGCCCTGCACGCCGATGGAACCAAAGAAGGTCACAAATGGTGACTCACCGGAGCTGTAAGCGGTGTAAGGCAACAGCAAGGAGAGCAGCACCAGTGAACCAACATAGAACACGGCAATACGGATGATGACGGTGTTGATAGCCTTCGGCATCACCTTTTCAGGGTTCTTCGCTTCACCGGCAGCGGTACCGATCAGCTCGATGGACGCGTAGGAGAAGACCACACCCTGCATCAGCACCAGCACCGGCATCAAGCCATTGGGCAACAACCCACCGTGATCGGTGATCAGCGAGAAGCCAACCTCGTGACCCTCAACCGGAGTGCCGAAGATGACGAAGTAGCAACCGATAATCAAGAAGCCGACCAGCGCCACGACCTTGATCAGTGCGAACCAGAACTCCATTTCGCCAAAGGCCTTCACCGAAATCAGGTTCATGGTCAGTACCACGGCCAGGGCCAGCAAGGCCCAGATCCACTGCGGCACCGCGTCGATCCACGCTACGTACTTGCCGAAGAAGCCCATGTAGAGGGCCACCGCGGTGATATCTACGATCGCGGTCATCACCCAGTTCAGCCAGTACAGCCAACCGGTGGCAAAGGCCGCCTTCTCGCCGTAGAACTCGCGAGCATAGGAGACGAAGGAACCGGTGGACGGGCGGTGCATGACCAATTCACCGAGGGCACGCAGAATCAGGAAGGCGAAAAAGCCGCAGACTGCGTAGCTGATGACAATGCCGGGGCCGGCCTCGGCCAGTCGGCCACCGGCTCCCATGAACAGGCCGGTACCGATGGCGCCACCGATGGCGATCATCTGCATCTGACGTGAGGACAGGCCCTTGTGGTAATCATTGTCGCCGGCCGTCAGTGCGGCATCGGGGACGTGCGCCGCGGTGGCGTGCGGAGTGGAATTATCCATAGGATTCCTTGGATCTAGTCGGAGAGGTTTGCAAGTCGCTCTGGGGAGAGCAACTCATTGAGATCTTGGGCAGAGAGCAGCCCGCGTTCGAGCACCAGCTCGGCGACGCCGCGTCCGGTGTGCAAGGCTTCAAGGGCCACCGAGGTGGAGGCCGCATAGCCTAGGCGTGGGTTCAACGCGGTCACCAGGCCGATGGAGTTCTCCACCTCACGGCGTAGCGCTTGCTCATCAACGGTGATGCCGTCGATGCACTTTTCGGCCAGGGTCAAGCAACCATTGGTCAGGTGCTTGAGCGAAAGGCCAATGGAGTGAACGATCACCGGTTCAAAGGCGTTCAGCTGTAGCTGTCCACCCTCGGCGGCCATGGTGACGGTCAAATCATGGCCCACCACCTGGTAAGCGATCTGGTTCACGACCTCGGGGATCACCGGGTTGACCTTGCCAGGCATAATCGAAGAACCGGACTGCACGGCAGGTAGCTGAATGTCATTCAGGCCCGCACGTGGACCGGAAGACAGCAGGCGCAAATCATTGCAGATCTTCGAAATCTTCAGTGCCACACGCTTGAGCACACCGGAGAGGTGCACAAAGGCTCCCACATCGCTGGTGGCTTCGATCAGATCGGGGCTGGTGGTCAGCGGCAGTCCGGTCAGTTCGCGCAGATGAGCGCAGGCGGCCGCGGCGTAGCCGGCTGGTGCGTTCAGGCCTGTGCCGATCGCGGTGGCGCCGAGGTTGATTTCGGTGACCAGGCTCAGCGACTCGGCCAGACGGGCCCGATCCTCACCTAGGGTCACGGCCCAACCACGGAACTCCTGACCGACGGTCATTGGCACAGCATCCTGCAGCTGGGTGCGGCCCATCTTCACCACGGTGCGGAACTCTTTGGCCTTGGCATTGCAAGAATCTTCCAGCACCTGCATCGCGGCCAGCAGTGGCTGGGTAGCGAAGTGGGTGGCGATGTTGACCGCGGTCGGGTACGCATCATTGGTGGACTGCGACAGGTTCACATGGTCGTTGGGGTGCAGGTACTGGTACTCACCCTTGTTGTGGCCCATGATTTCCAGTGCGAGGTTGGCGATGACCTCGTTGGCGTTCATATTGGTGCTGGTGCCAGCACCGCCCTGAATCGGATCCAGGATGAACTGGTCGTGCAGGGAGCCTTGGGCAATGGACTCGCAGGCCTGGTCAATGGCCCGGGCGCGATCGGCATCGAGCAGGCCCAGATCATGGTTGGCGCGGGCCGCGGCCTGCTTCACGCGCGCCAGTGCGCGGATCAGGTGCGGGTTGCCAGCCAGGGTGTTTTCGGTGATGTTGAAGTTATTTTTGGCGCGCAGGGTGTGCACGCCCCAATAAGCTTCCACAGGGATATCGAGGTCGCCAATCAGATCATGCTCGCTACGCGTTTCGCCGCTGAGCAAGGTTTCAGACATGGTGGATTGATCTCCAAAGGTAGTTGTTTGATGTGGTTGTTTGATGAAAACTGAAATCTAGAGGGCCGTCAGTACGCCCACCGGCGCACCGCCGCCCAATGCAGGGCTGCTGGCCAGTTCGATAAGGGCTGCCGGTGCGGAATCGCCGAGGTGTTCTGCCAAAAGCTTGACGGTGATTGGCATGCGTGCCCGATCTCCACCGTCGGCAATCTTGACGGCCAATGCCGTGCCATCGGGCAACGCCACGGCCTGGATGCCTTCAAAACCGTCCTTGGCTACCGCACCCGGGATGGCCCGCATCAGCGCGGTGACGTCGCGGCCCTCGCCGGCCACCAGCTCAGGGTAGGTGGACATGGCTGCTGCCACGCGGGCCTCAGGGGTGCCGGGTTGAGCGGTCGCCAGGCGGGCGAAGCCGCGGGCGAGGCCGTGCAGGCTGATCAGGTAGACCGGGGTGCCACAACCATCGGTGCTCACCCCGCTGATCTTTTCGCCGGTCAACTCTTCTACGGTGTCCTCCAGCAGCTGCAATAGACGCTCGTCCTGCAGGTAGTTGGCGGTGTCCCAGCCCTTGAGCTCACTCAGTGCAGCTAAGGCGGCATGCTTGCCCGAGCAGTTCTGTGCCAGTTGGGTCGCGGTGCCACCGGCTGCCAGGAAGTCTGCCCGTTCGGCCACGCCATAGGGTAGATCGGTGGAGTTGCGTAGTGCGGTTTCATCCAGCTTGGCGGCGGCCAGGGTGGAGGTGGCCACCTGCTGGTGGATTGGTGCACCCGAGTGGCTGGCCGAGGCCAGAGCCAGCTGCTGATCGTTCAGTTCCAGGCCTGCGCGCAGCATGCCTACCGCGAACAGTGGCTTCAGCGCGGAGCGTGGGTAATAGGTGGCTTGGGGATCACCCAACGAGGCACGTACAACACCTTGAGCATCGAGTAAGACCGCAGAGCCGTAGTGGATGGATTCCACGGCAGCGCCTCGAGTGGCTACGACCAAAGGTTCATGCTTTGGGAGTACCGGGGATTCCAGCGGGTTGCTTTGTGGCTGGGTTGGCGCGGGGTTCACTTATTGCTCCTGACGATGGTGGATACTGCCTGTTGTACTGCGGAAAGGTGATCGCTCATGGCCTGATTGGCGGCCTGTGGATCTTGTGCCTCGATGGCCCGGTAGATTTCCAGATGTTCGTCGTTGGACGGGTTGCGACGCCCGGCGACGAGGTTCACGGTTTCGGACTGGCGGGCCATGGCCTCGCGAATGTCGGCCACCACTTTGGTGAACACCGAGTTGCCGCTGGCTTGGGCGATGGCTGCATGGAAGGCGGCATCGAGTTCGACCCAGGCTGCCGCGTCATCTTCGGCGGCCATTTGCTCGATCAGCCCGCTGATGCGTTCCAAGTCCTCGGTGGTGCGCCGGGTGGCCGCGAGTGTGGCGGCTGGAATTTCGATGTGTGGGCGGGCCTCAAGCAGGTCATCGGAGGAGAACGAGCCCAGTTTGAGTTCGCGGGTAGGTCGGTGTGAAATGACAAAGGTACCCCGACCGGTTTCGGTGCGCGTTAGCCCCAGTGCGGCGCAGGAGCGTAGTGCTTCGCGGATGACTGAACGGCTGACCTGGTAGTCGGCGGCGAGGGCAGCTTCTGAGCCGAGTTTGCTCCCGAGCGGGATTTCCTGGGCTTCAATGGCAAGGCGGAGTGCGTGGAATACGGCTTCGGCAGCTGAGCGTCGTTGGATCGGCTGCTGTCCGGGTGTCCAGCTGTCTGACAGGTTCACGACTACAAGTGTGCGGGTGTGATGCACCCAACGTCAAGTCGAAAAATGCTGTGAGTGGGAACACTCAGGTCAACTGTGTAGTCCTGATCCAAAGCGGCGCCTAGTCCGGAGCGGAGAGTTGCCCGTAAAACACACAATGGGTGCCACCGGCAACGCCGGTGGCACCCAAAGTGGTGAATAACTTACGGGATCGTGATGATCTGACCGGCGTAGGCCAGACCGCCTCCGAAAGCGAAGAGTAGGGTCTTGGAACCCGATGGCAATGGCTCATCGGAAGCCATCATCTTCGAGAGAGCCAAAGGCACCGACGCTGCCGACGTGTTGCCGGAGTACACCACGTCGGTCGCGACGCGGGCATTCGGAGCACCGATCTTGGCAGCCAGTGGCTCGATGATGCGAAGGTTAGCCTGGTGCAGCACAATGGCGTCCAGTTCCTCTGGCTTCATGCCAGCGCGGTCAATGATCGTCGAGGCGATCTTAGGAAGCTGGGTCACGGTCCAGCGGTACACGCTCTGACCGTTCTGTGCGAACTTCATATCGTTTTCGGATTCAATGCGTACCGCATCAGACAGTGAAGGAACCGAGCCCCACACTACTGGGGAGATGCCATTTTCTTCCGACGCGGTAATGATGAATGCGCCAGCACCGTCTGCGGTCAGAACGCAGGTGGTGCGGTCGGTGAAGTCAGTGTAATCGGTGAGCATTTCGGAACCGATGACCAGAGCGTTCTTTGCGCTGCCGGCAGCAATAGCTCCCTGCGCCAGGCCAACTGCGTGGGCGAAGCCAGCACAGGCAACGTTCACGTCGAGGGCGGCCGGGCCCTGCTCCATGCCCAAAGCGTTGGCAACACGAGCTGCCATGTTAGGGGAGCGGTCGGTCGCGGTGCAGGTAGCAACGATGATCATGTCGATATCGCTGGCTTCGATGTCGGCGGCGTTGCCCAGTGCCATCGTCGCGGCCTTGATAGCCATGGAATCTACAGTCTCAACACCCGTGCCCCAACGACGTTCCTCGATGCCGACGCGTCGGGTGATCCATTCATCGCTGGTTTCCACCAACTTTTCCAGCTCGGTGTTGGGGACGATGCGCTCTGGCTGGAAGTGGCCAAAAGCGACGACTTTGCTGCCCGTCATGGATATAGCTCCTATGTGGATTCAAATCTGCTCTTCTAAGGGTAGTCGTTTTGAGTGCTACTCGCTGTTCATATACCGCAGATTGCATTTATTGCGGGCAAGATCCCACAATCTTGCCCATTTTCGTTCGGTAATCGAGAAACGGAGATTCCATAAGACTTCACATCCGGTCGGTTCCTTGTTCACCTATTCGTTAGAACCGGGAAGTTCAATGAAATGAATAGCAGCAGACCGCGGGGAGGGATCGATGAAGCCACTAACGATCATTCATCTGAGCGACACGCATCTGCGCCCTGAAGGTCAGCTGCTCCATGGAAATATAGACTCCTGGGGGCGAACGGCCCAGGCTCTGCGAGCTGCAAAAAACTTCTCACCGGATGCCATCGTGGTGACCGGAGATATTGCAGACCGGGGCGCGCCGATCCATCCAGTAGCCGCCGCGATGTTCAACGATATCCAAGAAGAATTTGGATGCCCGGTGATCAGCATTCCGGGCAACCATGATCCTTCGGGACGTGTTGGACCAGAGTTTAATACCCAACGTTTATCGACCGGGCCCTACCTGGCAAATACCGTGCATGAGGTCATGGGCTTGCGGATTATTGGGCTGGACAGTGCGGGCTTTCAACTGGCGCAAGGCGAGGTGGATCAGGCGCAGCTAGCGTGGTTGCGATCATTGCTCACCGTGCCAGCACCGTTGGGATCACTCTTGCTGTTACACCACCCTCCGGTGGAAGCTACCAGTTCGGTACGTGCCGGACGCGGTCTCAAAGATCCGATGGCCTTGGCAGCAGTCACCGCTGGTACCGACATTCGTGCGATCCTCTGCGGGCACTATCATCAGGCCGCAACAAGCCTGTTGATCAATACTCCGGTGTTTATGGCACCGGCAGTTTCCTACAACATGAATCCTTTTGCTCCCGATGAAATCCTCGCAGAATCCGGATCAGGATTTGCAGTACTTCAACTGGGGCAAGACGCAATGAATTGGTTCGTTGCTTATAGCGACCAAGTCATGAGCACAACACAGGGTGCAGGGCACCCAAGATCGGTGCGCGGTCAACAGACCGCCAACTGATTAATAGCAAAACTTCGCACCCAAGATCAGGATCTTGCGGTGCACGCATGAAAGAAGAAGACGATGAGTGAACAGAAAATTGTATTAGTCCGTCATGGCCAAACCGAATGGAACAAGGCTGGCCGATTGCACGGACGCAGTGACCTGCCGATGAATGACACCGGTGTGCGCCAAGCTCAACAGCTGGCAATTGACCTGTCAATGCAGGGACCATGGGCAGCGGTATATTCTTCCCCGTTGTTCCGTGCACTGCAGACAGCACAAATTATCGCCAACGGTATTGGCACCCGTGCACTGTATGAGAATCCCGAACTCATGGAACAGGACTTCGGCGACTGGGAAGGCAAGCTGGTAGGGCATCCTGCCGATGAACAGCGCCAACTGAACATTGCTTCTGGAGAAACTGAACAGCATCTGGTCGAACGTGCCGTCAACGCGTTGTTCAAGATTTGCCAGCAGCACCCGGGCGAGAACGTTCTGGTGGTCAGCCACGGAGCACTGATCAGCTCGGTGCTCAGCGCATTGACCGAAGAAGCAGATCCGCGGGTTGCTAACGGAACCTACCGTGAACTGGATTCGCAGTTGCTCATCAACTACGTCTCCTGCGAACCGCTCTGGCACTAATTATCCCCAAACTAATGAACCCGTTGGACCCCGCAATGCGAGGGCCAACGGGTTCATTAGTTGGAAATGCGACTAGCTATTTTTGCCAGTCGGAATCGTGATTACCACCAGGTTGAACCGGTGACGGTCACCGTCGGCTTCCCATCGTTCCAATCAATGGTTCCCGAGAAACTACGATCGAATTCTTCTTCGCTGTAGTCGATGTATTCGGTGTCATTACGCTGATACTTGAACGTCGCTTCGGAGCTCTTGAAAGAGTCCATACCTTCAAGAGTTACCTCCGCTGCTTGAGTCTTCACGGAGAAGGACTTCAGATCCTTATCCTGAAGCTCGCTGGGGCATCCCTCATTGAGATTAGTTGGCACCGTGACGCAGGCAGTTGCAAACTCGTGTACGGCATCCAGAGCAAGTTCTGAAAGCTTGTCGGTCACTGTGGTGGTCAGCGTGACCGCTGCTTCCATGTCATCGGGGTGGTTAGCACGCAGTTCCTGAGCATCGACCTGAAGGTAATCAGTGTTTGCGGCCGAAACGGTGTAGATACCGGGATAGACGTAGAAGTCACCACTGAAAGAAGAGTCAGAATCACCAAAGTAGGACTCTGCCTCTGAGAGGTGAACCGCTGACTTTCCAACGGTGACATCAGAAACCTGATCAGCGGAGATCTTCACTGGTACTAGGAGTGGTTCATTCAGGTCCCACGTATCAAGCAAACCGTATTCCTTGTCCCCGCGGTCCACGGTGAAGACCTTCTCGTGCTGTTCGCCGTTGATGGCGTAAGTAGCGCGCACCGATGCGCCATGATCTGCCTTCGACAGCTGCTTAACATCGATAACTTCCAGACGCTGCTTGGCACCAGCCAGCACCTCATCGGTGAGTAGGGCACGCGACGCATTGTCGATTCCAGGATCCACCATTTCTGCTGCTTTTTCAGCCTTGCCGTCAGCAAGAAGATCGAGGTACTGCTCAACCTGAGCCTCGGGCTTGCGCTGAGAATTCAGGTAAGCCACCGCACCAAATCCCAGACCAATGAGAACTGCCAGGCCTAGAACACCAAAGCCAACAGCCTTGGCCTTCTTCTTGGAGGATTCTGAGGCAGGCTGAAGCGCCGGAGCCTCATTGACAGCCGTGGATGCTGAAGCGGTAGCCGAAGCGGCAGGCAGCATGGTGGTGTTCTGCTCGGCAATAGCTGTCGGCATGGTTGTGGTGGGAGCAGCTTCGGGTGCGCGGGTTGCCTCGGTGGAAGGAGTCGTCACCGGTACCACCGGAGCTAGGGACTGGCCAGAGATCCAGCGTGCTGCAGCGGCCTTGCCACCCAAAATTCCAAGGAGAGCCGGAGCGTATCGGTAAACCTGAATCGGCAGGACTTCTGCGAGTACTGAAACGATCGCAGCACCGATGGCCAAGAAAATCACGGAGTACCAAGTGATGCCAAATGAAACACCTGCTGACATCTCGCCCATTCCATTTGCGGTGATGTTGCCACCCAACGAAATGCTCGTCAGCCACGCAAGAACCATCCACAGAACCAAGGAGATGGCTGGCAATTGCCAGATTCGTTGCCAATTGATGCGTTCGGTACGAGTGCGCTGCACGCCGACCCTAATAGCAACCGCAAGAATCAATACAACGGTGAGGATCAGTAGCCAAGCGCCCTTGCCATCGGCGAAATCCCATAGTCGATAGACCGAGGTGGGGATGGAATCTCCAGTGAATTCTTCTAAGGCGGAGGCTACGCCAGAAACGTTGGGAGCTAGAGCCCCGAGGAAACCCAAAGCTCCAAGGTAGGTGCCCAGGGTTCCCAACAAAGGGATCAACATGAGCGAGAAACTCCACGGCATGTCTTCGTCTTTATTGACTAGTGCAACGATGATCCCGACTACGGCAAAGAGTGTCAGTACGCTGACAATCAGGGTGATTGATTCGCGGGCCCCGTTCATTAATGGTGATTCAGAGCCGACGCGTTGTGGTGCCGTTGCAATGAATTGCGAGAAGAAAACGGTCAAGAGAACTGTAAAGAAGACGCCAGCATAACGTGGCGAAATTGTTGCGCTCAAGAAGCCCATTGACTCCATAGACAATTTGCCAAAGAGGGAAATTATCAAGAGGGCCAGTGCAATGACCACTGCGTGCAGCCCGGAGGTTAATGCAGCACTCTTCCAGCCACCCTTACGCACCCCACGGTTGAGCTTGCGGACCAGCAGGTAGTTCACCGCGCAAATGGCGAGAATCGCAGTTATAGAAACCAGCGATAGTGCCAGCTGTGCTTCCCCGGAGAATCCAAATCCTCCGCCGGCACCAAAAAATTTTAGGCCGCCGCCGAGCACTGCGCTGAAGAGCAGAATAAAAGCCTTGAACGAATTGATTTGAGAGGCCAGGCCCAGATCCGAGTCGGAGTAGCTACTGGTGCTGGAGCCGTTAGCCGAAGTAGCCAGTGGAATCAGGAAACACAGGGCAAGGACGACACCGATAACGGCGATGCTCGCTGCTTGGAATCCGAGTAGTTTGAGGCTGGCTGGAGACTTGAGTTCCAGGACCGCATCCGTCAACTTTTTCAGCTGAGGATTTTGCCCAGCGGCGGGCAAGGAGGTAGAGGGAGGTTTTGGAGGCGTTTGAGACGCCTTTGATTCTTCTGGTTGTTGCAAATTATCCAAGGTTGTTCCTGACGTGGTGCGATGATGAAGACTTATTGGCTAAACTTTTCGATTTAATGTCGAACAAGTTGAAATTTGGCCTACAAATTTCATATCACAGAAGCAGGACAGGATGACTGGGAGCTCGAAACTATGACGGGCTTCAGTCCCGGAAATGATGCTTTTATTACGTCTTGGACTGTGGGCATAAAAAGGCCGGGATCAGTCTCCGATGAGGAGCGCTGATCCCGGCAAGAACACCAGTGGTGAATTAGAGTGAGCGAAGCACCACGGAGGTGCCCTGACCGCCACCACCACAAATACCAATGGCGCCGAGCGATCCGGCAGGCATCTGCTCTAACTGGCGAGCCAAAGTTCCAATAATGCGTGCGCCCGAAGCGCCGATGGGGTGGCCCAAGGCGGTAGCTCCACCATGGGGGTTCACGATTTCTCCATCCAGACCAAGTACCTTTGCCGACTGAACAACCACCGCGGCAAAGGCTTCATTGATTTCTACCGCCTTCAAGTCTTCGGCCTTAGCGCCGGCCTTCTGCAAAGCGGCGGCGATGGCATTCGATGGTTGCTCGTGCAAAGTGCGGTCTGGGCCAGCGACAAACGCATGTGAGAGAACTTCAGCAAGCGCGGTCAGCCTCAAGCGTTCGATCGCGGCATCGTTGGCCAGAACCAGAGCCGCGGCACCATCGGTGATTTGTGAGGAGTTCCCGGCAGTAATGCTGCCGTCCTTAGCGAATGCGGGGCGCAGGGTGGATAGAGATTCAACGGTGGTTGAATCGCGAATTCCATCGTCTTCGGAATACGTAGTCTCACCCTTACGAGTGGTAATGGTGAAAGGGGCAATCTCTCCTGCTGTGAAATCACGAGATGCCGCAGCACGCTGATGCGAGGCTGCTGCCACCTTGTCCTGCTCCTCGCGGGTGAGTGATAACTTCACGTTGTGCTCTTCGGTGGAAACGCCCATCGAACGTTTCTCTGCGGCATCGGTCAAACCGTCATATTCCAAGGTGTCAATCAATTCAATGGCACCGTATTTTGTGCCGGCTCGCGCACGCTGGACGTGCGGGGCTAAGGACATTGATTCTTGCCCGATAGCCACAACGATTTCGGCTTCGCCACTATTGATGAGTCGGGTGCCAGCAACCACGGCTTCCGCACCAGAAAGGCACACGGCGTTGAGAGTGATCGCGGGAACGTTCAGTGGAATGCCTGCCCCGACGGCCGACTGTCGGGCAGGGTTCTGGCCTGCACCACCTTGAAGCACTTGGCCTGCGAAGACGTGCTGTACCTCGGTCGGGTCAACGCCAGCACGCTCCAGGGCCGCCTTGGCAGCATGAGCACCGAGCTCAGTGGCTGGAACGCTGGCGAACACGCCATTAAATTTTACAAATGGCGTGCGGGCGTAGCCTACGATTTTGACGCTCATGCTTTCAGATCCTCCAGGATGTCGATGGCAAATTCTGCTGCCGTGATTTCTTTAATGGTTTCTACACTTTCGCCCGGAGCCACAGCACGCAAAGTGAGTTGTCCTTGTTCAATGTCGAACACGGCGCGGTCGGTAATGATTCGGTCGACAACACCAACGCCGGTCAGGGGTAGATCGCAGGACTCTACGATCTTGCTCGTACCGTCTTTGGCGGTGTGGTCGGTGAGGACGATGACTCGGGGAGTGCCAGCAACAAGGTCCATGGCGCCGCCCATGCCTTTGACGAGTTTGCCAGGGATGGTCCAGTTGGCCAGATCCCCATTGGCAGCAACCTGTAGGGCACCGAGGATAGCGGTTTGCACGTGACCGCCACGGATCATGCCGAAGGAGGTCGCTGAATCAAAGAAGCTACCTCCAGGCAGAATGGTCACCGTCTGCTTGCCAGCGTTGATCAGGTCAGCATCCTCGTCACCTTCATAAGGAAAGGGGCCCATGCCGAGAAGGCCGTTTTCACTTTGTAGCTTCACCGAAACGCCCTCGGGAAGGTTATTAGCTACAAGTGTGGGGATGCCGATACCGAGGTTCACATACTGACCGTCGGTTAGTTCACTGGCGGCGATGGCCGCCATCTCATCACGGGTCCACATTTCTAGGCCTCCTGACGGCTACGTACGGTGCGCTGTTCGATGTCCTTGACAGCATCGGCCTGCACCAGAGTTTGTACAAAAATGCCCGGGGTCTCAACCAAAGACGGATCGAGGTAGTCATCAAGGATGTGCTCGGCTTCAGCGAAAGTGTGCCGACCAGACATGGCCACCAGTGGGTTGAAGTTTTTAGAAGTCATCCGATAGCGCAGGTTGCCTTCGGTATCGGCCTGGTAAGCCTTAACCAAGGCGATGTCTGCAAAAATGCCGCGCTCTAAGATGGCCGGTTTGCCGTTGAATTCCATGACTTCTTTGCCCTCTGCCACCGGGGTGCCAACGCCTGTCGGGGTGAAGAATGCTGGGATGCCTACGCCGCCGGCACGCAAGCGTTCAGCGAGGGTTCCTTGAGGACAGAATTCCACGTCCAAGTCTCCGTCGAGGAACTGTTGCGCGAATAGTTTGTTCTCTCCTACATAGGAAGCCAAAACCTTGGAAACCTGTCGGTTCTCCAAGAGCAGGCCTAAACCTTTGCCATCGACGCCCATATTGTTGGACACGATGGTGAGGTTGGTAGCTTTTGAATCTCTCACGGCGGTGATCAGCCTGTTGGGGATCCCGGAGAGGCCAAAGCCTCCTACGGCGATGGTCATTCCATCTTTGATCACTGCGGCTAGTTCAGCTGCCGCGTCATCTCGAAACTTCGTTGTCATCGATATCTCCCTGCGTCCACTATGTGGAGTGCGGATGTGTCTTACTCCCAAGGTACGTAGTCGCAGATGAGCATTCAATAGTGATCAGTGCTTTGCCTGTCTATTGGTCGGATGGTGAAGAAAGTTTTAGATAGCGTCCATAATATGAACACTTCTGCCTTCATCTAAACGACGTCAAATTCATTGCCCTCAGGATCTGACATGCACACCGCAAAATGATCCATTTCGGCTCGATCCATCACGTGACGAATTTGAGCACCCAGAGCTACCAAGCGCTCAGACTCCTGTGAGACTCGTGCCTTCCGCGTTTCAAAATCGACCCCTCGACCACCGCCCACACGAAGGTCAATGTGGAGTCGATTCTTGATGCTCTTTCGCTCCGGAACCTGCTGGAACCACCAGCGTGGGCCGTGTCCAATTGGATCGATGATGGACTCTGGTAGTTCTCCCGCTTCTGGTTCCAGCTCTTCGGCCGGCACTCCCATGAATTGCCAATATGCGTGCCACGTTGCATGCGGGGCTGGAGGTGGCTCAGGAATGTAGTGCAAGGCCTGCGACCAGAACTCCACCATGGTTTGCGGATCTGTACAGTCAACGACCAATTGCCAAGAAGTATCCATGCCCCACAGTATGCTCCCTTGCACTGACACATACCGCTGAATGAACAAGCATCGTCCATAATATGGTCATGAGTAATTTACCGGCCGGAGCCCAAGTTGTTGGTCGGCTCGCCGCTGTACTTCGAACCGTGAGCACGTCTATGCCCGAGGGCATCACGACTACCGAAGTGGCTCGCGCGACTTCACTAGCGCGGCCCACCGTGCACCGGTTGTTATCGGCACTGGTGACCGAAGGTTTCTGCGACCACGAGCACCGCACCGGCAAATGGCTGCTGGGGCCCGAGCTCTATCTCATGGGAGCAGTAGCTGCTGAACGCTACGACATTAGTGAACTTGCCCGAGAGCACGTGACTGCGCTGGCTGAAGCCACCGGTGAAAGCGCCTTTCTCTCCGCAAGACGTTCAGATGAAACCGTCTGCTTACTCCGGCAAGACGGCGCCTTCCCGATCCGTTCCTTTGTACTGTACGAAGGTCGGCGATTCCCCTTGGGCGTGGCTTCAGCGGGCATGGCAATTTTGGCCTTCCTCCCCGAAGAAAGCATGAAACGCTATCTAGCTAACAGCTCCTTGGAAGCCGAATACGGGCCGGCCCACAGCGCCAAGGAACTCAGGAAAAAAGTAGCTGAAACCAGGAAGCTTGGATATGCAGTGAACCCTGGGCTGATTGTTGAAGGTAGTTGGGGGATGGGAGCTGCCGTCTTCGACAGCTCTGGCCAACCTGCCTGGGCGTTGAGCCTTACCGGCATTCACACCAGGTTCGAAGCTGAGCGAAGAAAAGAACTCGGTGAACTGCTGCTACATCATGCTCATGAACTGTCGACCAAGCTCGTTAAGCGTTCCTCTCCAGCTGCGCGTCAGTGATCGCTTGGCGCGTTGATAGGAACCTGGGGTAGTCTCTCTGTTCGGCGGAAACACCGACAGGCAGGACCGTCACCGCGACGTACAACAAGCTTTAAGGAACGGTAGATTTGGTCCTCATCCCGGCTGGAATCAGCACGCCACAGATCATGATCAACGTGGCGCAACTGGAAAAGAACATCGACAAAATGGCTCACCGGGTGGCCAGTCAAGGTCTGAAACTACGTCCGCACGCCAAAACGCACAAGATGCCAGAGGTTGCCAGTCGTCAATTAGAGGCCGGTGCCGTGGGCCTGACCGTAGCCACCGTGGGTGAAGCGCTGAGCTTTGCCCTGCAGGGTGTGGCAAAAATCTTTATCGCCTATCCACTGTGGGTCGATGAATCTCAGGCGCAACGAATCCAAGAATTGATCAAGCGTGCCAAGCTCAGCATCGGTGTGGACTCAGTGCAAGCTGTCGAGCAAATGGCTCGGATGCTTGGAGCCCAGGCATCGAAGATTCGCCTCATGATTGAAATTGATAGTGGACATCATCGAAGTGGCGTCAGTCCCCGAGATGCTTTGGCTATTGCTGAGTCGGCCCGCGATTGTGGAATGCGAGTCCAAGGTGTCTTTACTTTTCCAGGTCATAGCTATGACCCTGACGGCATCGACAAGGCCGTCAACGATGAGCATAAAGCTCTAGCTGAAGCCACCCGATTCCTGCGCGAGGCTGGATTCTCAATCAAGAGAATCAGCGGCGGTTCATCTCCTACCGCAGCACTCAGTGATAATTCAGTGCTCACCGAAGTGCGTCCCGGCGTTTATGTCTTTGGAGATGCCCAGCAGTTTGAACTGGGGCGAATTGGTTTTGATGAAATTGCCTTGAGCGTGGCCGCCACCGTGGTGAGTCGCCATGAGGGCAACGACCAGATCCCGCGCCGAATCGTGGTGGATGCAGGAAGCAAAATTCTTGGCGGTGACCGTCCGGCTTGGGCCAGTGGTTACGGCCGAATTCTTGAATGCCCCGAAGCTCGGATTAGTGCCCTGTCGGAGCATCACGCCACCGTGACGTGGCCAGAAAACCTTGAATTGCCCGCTCACGGCACGCAGCTTCAGGTGATTCCGAACCACGTGTGCCAAGCAGTCAACCTGGTGGATTCGGTACTTGCCGTGAGCGCCGACGGAAGTAGTGAACAATGGGATGTCGCAGCGCGCGGATTAAATTTCTGAAAGCTGATTTGGTCTTTGACCTCTAAGAAGTAAAGCACGGAAGGTGTGGAGTAAAAGATTTTTATCTTCAATAAACATCATGTGATGTTTATATGTTAGGCTGAATGCATGATCAAGCCATACGCCACCGTCGCTGCCGGATACACCGTCTACTCCGATGTTGAATTCATGAACTTTCCCGCCGGGGAAGCGCACTTCAAGATTGGTTCGGCTGCCCAAGAGCAGACTCCAAGCCACATCATCATCACCGGTACCGACGCCAACGACTACATGCGTGCCGGCCTATGGATTGACTACGCACACCAACACGGACACAAGGTCAGCGCAGTGATCCCATACCTGCCAGCAGCGCGCGCCGACCGCGGCGAACCATTTGGGGCCAAGGTCTACGCCAACATGATCAACTCACTCGAAGCAGACCAAGTGATCTGTTTTGACCCGCATTCCCCGGTGATCACCACCCTGATCAATAACCTCACCATCATTGATCCAGCCGATTCCCTAGCAAAATGGCTGCAGCTTTTTGGCCAGTACTACGACGGCATCATCGCCCCTGATGCGGGAGCCGTGGATCGTGCGACTAAAGCAGCCAAGGCGTTTGGAGTGCCGTTGTACAAGGCCGGCAAGAAACGAGACTTCGAGACCGGAAAACTTACCGGATTCCACTGCGAAGAACTTCCGGCAGATGGGCACTACCTAGTAGTGGATGACATCTGTGATGGCGGAGGGACTTTTCGAGGTTTGGCCGCAGCTACCGGGCTGGCCAAAGAAAACCTCGACCTCTGGGTCAGTCACGGAGTGTTTTCAGGGGCCGCCGGTGAACTGACCAAACACTACGGGAGGATCTTCACCACAGACTCCCACCCGGGTCACAACAATCCTGAGGTCAACGCCAGCATTCTGCCGATCGCCTCAATCATCCCGGCCTACCTCTAATTTTCTTACCGCTAAATTCCCAGGAGAGATCATGAACTTGCTCGCCCCCACCATCACCGCACCATCGATCACCGCGCCACTATTCCTCACCGATTGCTACAAACTGGGCCACAAAGCGCTCTACCCACAAGGCACCACCACGGTCTACTCGAACTACACCAACCGTGCCTCACGTATTGAAGGCGTGGATCACGTGGTGCACTTCGGCCTCCAAGCGTTCATCCAGTCCTACTGTGTTGAAGCATTCGCACCCTTCTTTGCCGCCAGCGAGGAAGAAGCAATCAAGGAGTACGAAGAAACCCTGGTCAACGTGCTTGGGCCGGAACACGGCATCGACACCAGCCATATCCGTGCCCTACACCAGCTCGGCTATCTGCCATTGATCTTCCGTTCGCTGCCTGAAGGCACCCGCGTTCCCTTGCGAGTACCAAGCTTCACCGTGGAAAACACCCTGCCGGACTTCTTCTGGCTGACCAACTACATCGAAACGGTGCTTTCGGCAGAAATTTGGCAGGCATCAACCTCGGCAACCACCGCAGACACCTACCGTCAGCTGCTCATCGCTGCCGCCGAACGCACCGGTGGCGATCTGGGTGCCGTCAACTGGCAATTACACGACTTCAGCTTCCGTGGCATGGGCGGTACACATGCAGCAGCCATGTCCGGGGCGGGGCACCTGCTCTCTTTCACGGGTTCGGATTCGCTGGCGACTATCGACTGGGTGAACCGCTACTACCCATCACTCCCAGGTAGCGAAAATGGTCAGATCCTCGGCTCAATCCCAGCTACCGAGCACTCGGTAATGTGTGCGGGAATCGCCCGCGAAAACGAACTGGCGACCTTCAACCGCATCCTAGATCAGCACCCTGCCGGAAACGTTTCGGTCGTTTCGGACACCATGAACTTCTGGAGCGTGCTCGGTCAAATCCTTCCAACACTCAAGGACCGGATTATGGCCCGTGACGGCAAACTCGTGATCCGACCCGATTCCGGAGACCCCGCAGATATCATCTGCGGCACCCGTAGCAACCGGGAACTGGCGCTCACCGCGGAAGGCAAAACCACGGAGAATGACCCGGCCTACTTTGGTGCGGTGCAGTTGTTGTGGGAGGTCTTCGGCGGCACCATCAATGCGGCAGGCTATAAAGAACTGGATCCGCACATTGGACTGATTTATGGAGATTCCATCACTCCTGCACGGGCTCAGGATATTACGCAGCGTCTAGAACTGGCAGGGTTCGCCGCATCAAACATCGTCTTTGGCGTCGGCTCGTACACCTACCAGTACGTCACCCGTGACACTTTCTCATCGGCAGTCAAAGCCACTTGGGCACAGATTGACGGTGAAGGCTATGACCTACTCAAAGACCCGGTGACCGATTCGGGAATGAAAAAGTCAGCCACAGGACGCTTGGCAGTAAAGCGCGACGAGCACGATGAGTTGTACCTGGTGGAACGAGCCAGCGAGCACGATGAAGCAGAGTCATTGCTGCAGCCAGTGTGGAAGGATGGTCAGTTTGTGAAGGTCCAGTCCTTCAGGGATGTTCGCACCGTTTTGGGCAATATCGCCTAGGCACCTTGTACCTCAGTGGGCGTCGACGGCACCTAAGATGGGAGACATGCCTAACCAGCCCCTCATCTCCATCGATGCCGTACCGCTAATTGTCGTGGATGACGCACTGCATGTAGTCACAGCGCAACGCGAGTGGGAACCCTACGCCGGGCAACATGCCTTGCCCGGCGTACTACTCAACGCTCATGAAAGGCTTCGAGAAGCGGTGGCCCGCGCCCTGGCAGATAAAGCCGGCGTGAGCGAAGACGTCACCCCGGAACTAGTCGCGGTTTTTGATGACTTTGAACGTGATGAGCGTGGACCCACGCTGTCCATGGCCCACCTGGTGCTCCTTGGTAAGCTGCCGCAAGATCCGAGAATCAAAGCCGAGCCACTGACTGCGTTGCCGAGCCTTCCCTTTGACCACAATGCCATCATCGCCCGTGCTGCCGGAATGCTGCTGGACTCCTTGTGGGTTAACCTTCCACTGACCCGGCGATTGCTGGGCGAGCAATTTACCACCGCTGATGTCGTGGCCAGAATGAAGGAACTTGCGGCTGCAGCTTCACGGCCCGAACCGGTAGTGAATAATGTGGGCCGGGCGCTGGCCTCAAACAAGTCGGTTCAGAAACTGCCGGCGATTGCGGTGGGCACAGGACGACCACCGGCGAGCTGGAAATGGGTTTAACCTATCCTGCCACGTGAAAAATAATCGCGTTGCTACCGACGCGTAGGGCATGATGGGAGCTATGGAGAAAAGCGCTGCGCCCGCATGGGTGGCTAACTATCAGCCAGGTGTCCCGTCTGAGATTGTCCTGCCCACCGAACCACTGAGTCGTATGTTCGAAAACTCGGTGGCCGAAGCTGGTCAGAGCCCAGCCACAGAATTTTTTGGGCGACGCACCAGCTATGCCCAGCTCGGCGAACAGGTAGCGCAGGCGGCCGAAGGGCTACGTGCCCTCGGGGTAAAAGCCGGGGACCGTGTCGCGTTGATCCTGCCGAACTGCCCACAACATGTGGTGGCCTTTTATGCAGTCCTGCGCCTAGGAGCGGTGGTGGTGGAACATAATCCGCTCTACACCTCCCGGGAGTTGCGTCACCAGTTTGAAGACCACCAAGCACGAGTCGCGATCGTCTGGGACAAGGTCGTGGGAACCTTGCAAGAATTCCCCAAGGACGTACAACTTGATGCCATCGTGGCAGTGAACCTGCTCGATGCCTTCCCACCGCTCAAGCGCATGGCACTGAACCTGCCGGTGAAGAAGCTTCGCGACACCAAGGCCTCCCTGACCACCCGCACCTCGGGAACCACATCGTGGAAGGACCTGCTCTCCGGCGGTCAGCTGGATGCCAACCATCCGCACCCAGATGTTGATGATCTAGCGGTCATCCAATACACCTCCGGCACCACCGGTCACCCCAAGGGGGCCATGCTCACCCACTTCAACCTGTATTCCAACGCATTGCAGGGCGAGGCATGGATGCTTGGCGCCAAGGAGCGCGAGGAAATCCTCTACGCAATCCTGCCCATGTTCCATGCTTTTGGCATGACCCTGTATCTGACTTTCGGCGTGAAAAAGCAGGGACTGTTGGTCCTCTTCCCGAAGTTTGATGCGCAGATGATCTTGGATGCCTGGAAGAAGTCACCGGCCACGGTGTACTGCGCTGTGCCACCAATTTATGAGCGGACCGCGCTGGCAGCCAAGGAGCGTGGCATGTCGCTCAAGAGCGCCAAATTCTGTATTTCCGGGGCGATGAACTTGCCTGACCACGTGGTCGAGTTGTGGGAATCCATGTCTGGCGGACTGCTCGTTGAAGGCTATGGCATGACCGAGTCCTCTCCGGTGGCACTGGGCAATCCCTTCCACCCCAGCCGCCGCACCGGAACCATCGGCGTACCCTTCCCCTCAACGTTGATGAAGGTTGTCGAAGTTGATGATCCAACCAAGGAAGTAGCCCCGGGTGAAGCCGGCGAACTGCTGATCAAGGGTCCGCAGGTGTTCCAAGGCTATTGGAATAACCCTGAAGAAACGGCAAAAACTAAGACCGAAGACGGCTGGTTGCGTTCGGGCGATGTGGTCACCGTTGATGAGGACGGTTTCACTCAGGTGGTAGACCGGGCCAAGGAACTGATCATTACCGGTGGCTTCAACGTCTCACCCACCGAAGTAGAAATAGCTTTGCGTCAGCATGCGGACGTGGTTGATGCAGCGGTCTTTGGTAAGCCTTTGGCTCGTGGTGGTGAAATGGTGGTGGCCGCGGTGCAGTTGGAACCGGGAGCCGAACTCAATGAGGACGCCTTGCGCGCGCATTGTCGTGAGTTGCTCGCCGCTTACAAGGTGCCCAAGCGTGTGGTGCAGGTGGAAGAGTTGCCGCGCTCGTTGCTCGGTAAGATCTTGCGCAAACAGGTCAAGGATGAGCTGACCGACAGCATCTAGGATCCTTCCCATTTTTGCGAAGCAAATGCCCTGATTGCCGCATATCTTGCGCGGTGGATCGGGGCATTTTGCTATTTGCTTTCAATGACTTCCACCGTAGTTGTCATGGATTTCCAGATCTCGTGTTCACCGCTAACTGCAATGGAAGTGAATGGGGTACGTTCTGTTTCATGAAACCTCGAAGTGGAGCAGACTCTCGTTGTAGCCATCCGGAAAACGCGCCATACAAGTGGGTGTTCGACTACGACTCCGCAAATGAACGTGTCAAGGAATTGGATGACTGGCTAAACGGCCTCGATTTCTTTGCGCGGAACCATTATCTCGGAGAAATTGATGGGCTATTAGAAGATGCTGCAGCCGGAAAAATAGCGAATGTCGGGCACACAAGGAGCCCTATCAAGCCCGTGCGTGTGGATCCTGATTTGTACGAACTTCGATTGCAGGTGCTGCAACGTAAGCTCCGCTTCTACCATGCAGAACCTCTAAACCACCCCACTGTTCTCGTGAAGTTACATAAACACATTAAACGGACGTGGCAAGACGGGAATGTGTCGTGGGAGTGCGCTAAGCGAGATCAAGACGAGCAAATGGAATTCGCAGTTTCTCGTTATCGAATAACGTAGTCGAGCAACTTAAAGGTTGCGCGTTACGGCTGGTGGAGCTATCGTTTCTGACATGTCGAGCAATACCAAGTGGCCTCATTTGATGACCCCAGAGACCTTGCGAACGCGAGCGAAGAACCTGTCTCAATCTCATCGGCAGATGATCTCTGATCTTGTCGACGTACGAATTGCGCGTGGGATGACGCAGGATGATGTGGCTGCAGTACTTGGGGTGACCCGCCAACGAGTATCAAGAATGGAACAATACGATTCAAACCCGCGTTTGGAAACCATCAGACGGTATGCCAATGCAGTTGGCGCTCGCATTGAATCGCAGGTGAGCATGGATGACTGCCACGAAAACCAGCGTGACGCAAAAAGAGCAGGCTGATCTTGAGCGAGCTCCTGACTTATTCAGCAGTAGAGCCCGCGCCATTTGATTCAGTAAATCAGCGTAGCCGTGGCATCGCCGCCAGCAGCTTCCTTGTGTAATCCTCTTGCGGCGAACCAAAAATACTCGCGGTGGTACCTTGTTCGATGATCTTGCCCTGATGCATGACCGCGACATAATCACTCATATGTTCAATTACCGACAGATCATGGCTGATGAACAGATAACTGGTTCCGGTCTCCAACTGAATCTGATCCAACAGATCCAAAACCGTCGCCTGAATCGAAACATCCAACGCCGAAACCGGCTCATCCAAAACGAGGACTGAAGGCTTGGGTGCCAAAGCCCGTGCGATGGCTAAACGCTGTCGCTGACCACCGGAAAGTTCGCGGGGAGAGCGGGAGCGTAGCTTGCTGGAAAGCTGAACCTGCTCCAATAGCTGATCCACCTGCTGAGAATAGCTTTGATCTCGTTTACTTTTGCCACCGCTGAGTGCATCGGTCAGCAACTGACCGACCGAATACCGTGGATCAAAGGATCCTAGCGGGTTCTGATAGATCGCACCCATGCGTTCGCGCAATTGACTGCGCTGGGGCTCATGGAGCGGGGCGAAGCGCTCGCCGAGTAGGTCGACTGTCCCAGAATCTGGTTTCTGCAGACCCAACACCATGCGTGCGGTCGTGGTTTTTCCGGACCCTGATTCGCCGACCAAACCCAGAGTTGTGCCCTGCGGCAACTCGAAGCTCACCTGCGCTACAGCTACATGCTTACCAAAGCTTTTCGAAAGGTTGGTAGCGCTCAACGCCAACGGCCCGGCTGGGGTTTGCCGCTCGGGCACTGACGGTCTTGGTGCACCGGTGATCGACAGTGGAGCGAAGCGGGGAACCCCTGAAGGTACGGCCTGCAAAAGTTGACGCGTGTACTCGTGCTGGGGATGGTTCAAGACCTGGGCAGTGGGCCCGGACTCAACAATTTCACCGTGACGCATCACCGCAATCTCATCGGCCAAGTGGGCTACCTGGGCTAGGTCGTGGCTGATCATGAGCACCCCACGACCCTGGTCCTTGAGCGCGCGTAATTGTGCGAGTACTAGCGCGGTGAGTTGTGAATCTAAGGCTGTGGTCGCTTCATCGGCGATCACTACCTGCGGGTTTCCGACCAGCGCTTGAGCGATGAGTGCGCGCTGGCGCATGCCTCCGGAAAGCTCGGTGGAGCGTTGCTTGGCTCGCAGTTCAGGGTCGGGCATGTTCACCGAGGCCAGGACCTCATGTACCCGCTGTACTCGTTGCGCTCTAGAGAGCGAACTATGTTCCTTGAGCCCATCACCAATTTCTCGACCCACCGCTCGCAGCGGGTCCAAAGCCATCAGCGCATCTTGCAAAATCATCGAGATCGTGTTGCCACGAATCTTCTGCCACGCGGAATCGTTCAGATTCAGTGCATCGCGGCCACAAATAGTTAATTCGCTGGCGCTGACCTGTCCGCCCGAAAGCCCAAGCAGGCTACGTGCGGTGACGGATTTACCGGAGCCTGATTCTCCGACCAGTGCCAGCACCTGACCGGCACGCACGGTCAAGGAGATGTTCTTGACCGCGGGTGCTCCATCAAAACTGACCGACAGATCTTTGAGCGTGATCAGCGTCTGCTGACTCATAGCGACTTCACCTTTCCGCCCAGTGCACGACCGATGACGGTGGCTGAGACAGCCACAGCCACGATGGCTAGGCCGGGGAAGAGACTCATCCACCAGGCCAGGTGGAGGTACACCCGACCGGCAGAGAGCATGGCACCCCATTCAGGCGCTGGCGGGGCGGTGCCCAGGCCCAGGAAGGAAAGGGCTGCTGCCCAAATTACGGCCTGACCGATGCCCAAAGTCACCAGGGCCATCAACGGTTTGAGCGCATTAGGAATGAGATGATTACGGACCTTGAGCCAGTTACTACGGCCTAGCACCGTAGCGGCCTCCAGCATTTCCGAATTTTTGAGGTTACGGATTTGGCTGCGGACCAAGCGCGCATACCCCGGAGCCGTGGATAGGCCAACAGCTACGATAGCCGGGCCAACACCTGGACCGGTGAAAGCAATGATCAGCAACGCCATGAGCAACGAGGGAATCGCATAGAGCGCTTCGAGCACTCGCAGGATCACTTCATCGAGCCAGCGTGGGGACAAGGCGGCCACGGTCCCCAGGATGATGGCCAGTCCCATGCCCAACGCGGTAGCAGCTAAACCGATGGCCAGTGAATCACCGGCGCCGTGAATGACGCGGGTGTAAATATCGCGTCCGGACTCATCTGTACCGAAGAAGTGCGCAAGTCCCGGCTTCTGGAAAGCCTCGGTCGGGTTGATCGCCAGTGGATCACCCGGTGCCAGAAGCGAGGGGGCCAGGGCCATCAGCAACCACACCAGGATGACGATGGTCGAGAAGATTTTTGCGCTACGGCTCATCGTTGCTCACCTGCCGGGTTAATGATCCTTTCAAGACCTTCTGCCAGCGCCATCACCACAATGTAAACCAGTGCGGAGAACAGCGCGATACCGGTAACCATCGGAATATCCCTGGCCAATACGGCAGAGAGTAGCGAACGTCCCAGGCCTGGGCGAGCAAAAATTGCTTCAACCACCACGGCACCAGATAACAGGGAAGAAAAGGCCCAGCCGGTCAGGTTGAGCGCAGGTAATGCAGCATGGCGCAGACCATGGCGCCAGAAGAGCGTGAGTCGGCTTTCGCCACGTGCTCGGGCTGCCAAGGCAAACTGGCTGCCCATCGCTTCACTCAACGAGTCACGCATCAATTGGGTGAGGAAACCAGAAAGTGGCAATGCCAAAGTCAGTACCGGAAGCACCAAACCTTGTGCTGAACCATTATCCACCGCAGGGAACCAGCCCAAGGCGGAGGAGAACAGCATAATCAATACCGCGCCAAGCCAGAAATGGGGGACCGCGGCAGCGATGATTTCTAAGAGGTTGCCCAACCAGCTACCAAAACGACCTGCGTTACTTGCTGCAGCCGCGAAGCAAAGGGCCATCAGCCACGCGGCCGCCAGCGCTAGCAGTGAGAGCCACAGGGTGTTGGGCAGAACTTCGCCCATGACTTCGGTGACCGGCTGTTTCAGTGAATAGGAGGACCCGAAGTCCAGAGTGATCAGTTTGCCCAGGTACAGCAGGTACTGGGTGAAGACCGGCTGATCTAGGGCGTATTCTGCGCGGGCGGCGGCCAGGGCTTCGGCCGAAGCCTGAGAGCCCGGGCCGCCCATAATTGCTTCGGCTGGGTCGCCGGGGATCAACCGGATGGCGATGAAGATGGCGGTAGCTACCAGCCATAACACCACCAGCGCTCCGCCGATCTTGCGCCCAGCCCAAGCAATTGTGCCCATCAAAGGTTACTGATCTAGGAAGGTGTCGTAGTAGATCGGGGAGGACACTGCGGTGGTGGCACCGACGCCGTGAACATTCTTGCCGTAAAGGAAGTGGTTCTGCTGATCGTACAGTGGCAGCACGTAGTAGCCTTCCAGCACGATCTTCTGTGCCTGCTCGTAGAGTGAGGCACGCTGCGCATCATCATTGGTTTCTTCGGCTTCAACCAGTAGCTTGTCCAGCTTTTCGTTTTTCACCTGTGCGTTATTGGCGAAGTAGCCCGAAGGTGCTGGCACCGTGGAGTCGGAGTGGTAGAGCACGCGCAGTACCGATGGGCCGACCTTGGTGTACGGGGCGGACACTAGGTTGTATTCGTGCTGGGCGAGTGCACCGTACCAGCTGGAGAGATCCAGCAGATCAATTTTCACTTCGAAGCCAACGGCCTTGGCCTGGGCCTGGAACTGTTCAAAGAGGGACTGCTCTGCTGGGACCGACTGGTTGGTGGAGACCGGGAAGCGCAGGCTCAGACGCTTGCCATCCTTCACGCGGAAGCCTTGCTCGTCGCGTTCGTTCCAACCAGCCTCATCAAGCAGGGTGTTGGCCCTAGCAGTATCGGTGGTGAACAGTGCCGCATCTGAGTAGGCCAGTGGTTCCACGGAGGAGAGTAGGGAGTTGCTGCGCTGTGCAGTACCGAAGAACAGGGAGGAGACACCGGTGTTGGCATCAACGGCGCGGATGAAGGCTTCACGTACGCGCTGATCATCAAATGGTGCCTTGGAGCTGTTGAGCTCAATGCGGTTTGAGGATCCCGGGCGTGGGGCATCAAGGTGGCCAAAACCAGAATCAGCTGCCGTGGAAATCGTGTCGGGCTGCGCGTTGTCGATGACGTCTACTTCGCCGGACTGCAGAGCTGCGTAACGGGTGGCAGCTTCTGGGATGAAACGCCAGGTAATGCCATCAAGGTAGGCAGTGTTGCCGGTGCGCTTGGTGTCGGCTACTGGCAGGACGTAGTCATCGTTGCGTACCAGGTTGACGGCCTTCTGGTGTTCCCAAGAGTCAACCTTGAACGGTCCGGTGCCGACCGGGGAAGTGCAGTTGGTGCTCTGATCGCGTTCTAGCGCCTTGGGAGATTCGATTGCAGTCCATGGCATCGAGAGTGACTCAAGCAGTGCGTTATCAGGGGCAGAGAGTTTGAGGACCGCGGTGAGTTCGTCCTTGGCATCAATGCTGACGACCTTGCCCACCGCAAGGTAACCGGTGGAGGAAGCGGTGTTGGGGTCCTTGAGATGCTCAATATTTGCCTTGATGGCTTCGGCGGTGAGCTTGGTGCCGTCGGTGAACTTGATGCCATCACGCAGGGTGATGGTGCGGGTCAACCCATCTTCGGAGACCTCGGTGCTTTCGGCCAGCCAAGGAATGATCTCACCGTTCGCGTCCTTGGTGAACAGGGACTCCAAATATTGGCTGGCGACCAGGGCTTGTGGGTAGTTTCCGCCAACATGCGGGTCGAGGCAGCTTGGTTCTGCATCGCCAGAGGCATAGACCATGGTGCCGCCGGTGACCGGTGCTTTGCTTTGTGCCGTGGAATCGGAGGTGCCGGTTGAGGAGCAACCAGCTAATAGGGCGCCGATTAGTGGCAGTGCGAAAGAGCCGGCCAGGATGCGCGAAGAGCGCGAAGTGCGTTGCATGGGAAGTGACTTACCTCGGTGTGCTAGTGGAATGACCACTCCAACTTTAGCCCTGTGCGGTGCATTCGTCAGATCGGCGCTTTATGCGCCGTCGCAAAGAATGCACCGCACGGGGAGAAAGAAGTGAGGTTTTACTTTTCGCTAGCTACGGTCAGGCGACGGTTCTCGTGAGCGGGGGTTTCGATTTCATCAAGGATCGCCACAGCGAAGTCCTGGCTTGAAACGAAGTCGCCCGCAGGGGAGTCGGTGCCCTGGGTGTAGCTTCCGGTGCGGCGGCCTGGAGCGATGACGGGTGCTGGTGCCACGACGGTCCAGGTGATTCCAGAAACCGAGGTAAACATGTCATAGACAGCGGCAGCGGTCAGGGCCTCGGCCTTGTAGGCTTCTGGGAAGTCTGGGCTGTCGACCAAACGAACACCGTTGACTTCGGTGGCGCCGGCGCCGCCAACAACGATCAGGCGCGCTGGGGTGAGGGTTTCGGTGATTTCTTCGAAGGCGTCCAGGTATTCCTGGTGGTCGCCACCGGTGCGTGATGGTGGCACGGAGATGACGATGACGTCGTTGTTCTTGCCTAAGTCGCGGTAGGTGGCAGCGTCGTTGAGTTCGGCTGCTACGGCAGTGGTTCCAGCAACCTCGGTACCTGAGCGGGTGACAGCGGTGACTTCGTGGCCACGGGAGATAGCTTCGGCAACGACTTCAGTGCCAACCATGCCGGTGGCTCCGTAAACTGCGATCTTCATGGTGATTCTCCTATTGATTGGTGGTCGTACAACACGATGATATCCTTTTGATACTGACTACTACAACGAAACTAGGTTTCCTAATGGATAGCCATGAGTCATTTAACGTCTTCGTGCAAAACTGTCCTTCACGTGAAATTATGCAGCGCCTCGGGGATAAATGGACACCGCTGGTCCTGTTAGCCCTGGCTGACGGGCCCCAACGTTTCTCTGAGTTACGCCAACGTATCGGAAGCGTCACCCCCAAGGTGCTCACCAGCACTCTGCGCACCCTTGAAAGGGACGGGCTGGTGAAGCGTACCGTCTTTGCTCAGGTCCCAGTGCGCGTGGACTATGAGCTCACCGAGGTCGGGCATAGCCTCTTGGGGCCGATGGAAATACTGCGTCAATGGTCCGAGAGTCATGCATCCAAGGTGCTCAAGGCCCGAGACGAGTTTGATGCCCGCGAGGACTTAATCAGTCACTGACCCACCCCTTGAGTTGTCACTCAGGTCACATAGACTGTGGTCACTTGGAGTAACAACGGGCAAAGGAGCCGGTGGTGTTTGAAATAAGCGAAGATCAAAAATCGCTGATCGAAATGGTTCATGATTTCGCAGAAACCAAGATCGCACCTATGGCCCAAAAATGGGATGAAGAACAGCATTTCCCCATTGATGTTCTGGCACAAGCCGGTCAACTGGGCATGGGCGGCATCTACGCCTCCGAAGAACACGGCGGCTCAGGACTCACCCGCAGCGACGCGGTATTGGTCTTTGAAGAATTAGCCAAGGCAGACCCCACGCTCGCCGCCTATATTTCCATCCACAACATGGTGGTGTGGATGGTTGATAGCTTCGGCAACGATGAGCAACGAGCATCTTGGTTGCCTGAGCTGATCACCATGGAACAACTAGGGTCCTACTGTTTGACGGAACCCGGTATAGGTTCCGACGTCGCAGCGCTGAGCACCCGAGCACGCAAAGACGGTGACGAATACGTACTGAGCGGTGTTAAACAATTCATCTCCGGGGCTGGCAGTTCTGGACTCTACATTGTCATGGCGCGCACCGCAGATACCGGAGCCCGCGGCATTAGCGCCTTCTTGGTCCCAGCAGACCTACCAGGGCTGAGCTTTGGTTCTAACGAAAAGAAAATGGGGTGGAAAGCCCAACCCACCCGTCAGGTCATCATGGAAGGCGTGCGCATCCCCGCCGAAAACCTCTTAGGGGAAGAAGGCCAAGGATTCTCCATGGCCATGAAAGCGCTGAATGGTGGACGACTGAATATTGCAGCCTGCTCCCTGGGCGGGGGACAACTAGCCTTAGAAAAATCGGCTGCCTACCTCAAAGAACGCCAAGCCTTTGGCGGGCCGCTGGCTAAACAAGAAGCCCTGGTCTTCAAACTCGCAGACATGGACATGGAACTCGAAGCAGCCCGTTCACTGCTACGGCGGGCGGCGAGCGCCCTCGATGCTAAGAGCCCGGATATGGTTCGGCTGTGCGCTATGGCCAAGAAAGTCGCCACCGATGCCGGCTTTAATGCGGCCAACAGCGCCATTCAATTACACGGCGGATACGGGTACCTAGCGGACTACGGTATGGAGAAAATCTTCCGTGACCTGCGAGTGCACCAAATCCTGGAAGGGACCAATGAAATCATGTCTCTGATTGTGGGAAGGTCCCTGCTCGAAGACTGACCGAATTGTTGAGCGCCTATTTTTCAGGGGCGCGGCTTGGCAATCTCGGTGGCGCGCACCGGATGTGAGGAGTGTGAATCCTGCGGATCAGGATGCACCGATCGGATCACCGACTGATCCGCCAAGATGGCATCCAGTGAGCCTAGCGCCATGGCATCTAGTAACGTGCGTTGGGTAGGGCGCATCATCTTCAACTCACCGCGCTCTAGTCCAGCAAAAAGTCCCCCGGGTTTAGCCCACTGCGAGCGCACAGCTTCGGTTGTTTGATGCAACGGGTCTTGGCCATCACCTAACGCCGCAACAAAAAAGTAGGTATCAAATCGTCGGGGGAAACCCACAGGCGTGACCCAATTGGCCCACGGTACGAGCTGCTGTGCCTCAAGGCGTAGGCCGGTTTCCTCAAAAACTTCACGCAACGCGGCGGCTAAGACTTCTCCAGATTTCTGTGGAGCCAGTGCTTCGCCCTGGTCCCAGACCGAAGTGTTGGCCCAGCGCTGGGCATGCGCTGCGAGCATTGAGTCATCAAAGCTTCCGGTGCTGACACTGTCACTGTCCTTGGTATCTACCCGGCCACCGGGAAACACCACCATGCCGGCGGCAAAATCCATGGTGGACACCCGATGCTGCACAAAGACTTCAAGCCCCTGAGAATTTTCACGCAACATCAGCACACTGGCTGCGCGACGAATAGGAACTGTGTCTAGGGCTTCGTTGCCGGAATTGCTCATGTCCACCAGTATGGACTGCTTCTCAGGTACCGGCCAATATCACTACGGTTTCGACGCTCTACTGGCGTGCGGTGGTGCGCAACTTTAGCGCTGACAACGGACACATTTTGACGGCCTCGTCGGCTGCCTCAAGCTGCTCTTCTGCCAGGATCACGGTTCCCGATTTGTGCCCATCCGCCCTGCGGGCCAGCGGGTAACCCCACGGGTCGCTGGTGAGGTCTGTGGCTAATAATTCGATGCATAGCCCTCGGCCCTGGCAACGAGTCCAATCAATTTCTAGTTCTGCGCTCATGCTTGCTCCTAAAATTTGTGCAGGCACTGGCCACTGAGGTGGGCCTGTAGTTCATCGTCAAATACATGCAAGGCACTGCTGGCCAAACGTGCCGTGGCATCGGGGTGATGGCAGGCGCCACGTCCGGTGACGAGTTCACCGAGGCGTTCGATTCGTTCGACCAGCGCTGGGTCGTTGCTTCGTTGGGCCACCGCCTGCAGGTCACGGGCCAAGGTCGGAAGACCAAACATGCATGGCCCACACTGTTTAGCAGAAGACTGCGCCAGGTAGTCCACAATTTCTGAAGCACGCTCCAGTGGGCAGGTGCCGAAGCGTAGTATTTCGAGCACGCCGGCACCGACAGCTATGGTCGCTGGGTATTGTGCAGCGTCGGAGGTCGCGGATAACGAGATATCGAGATCTCTGGTGAACTGGCCGTGAAAACCACCGACCAATACGGCATGAATATCCTTGGTGGGAATCTGGAGTTGTTCTAAGAGCACTGAAAGGTTGCTGCCACCATGGACCTCGTGGACTTGATAGTGGCCGGCATCGTGGATGCTCACCATGCGACTTCCAGGATCCTCTTCGGTGCCTGCAGATCTAAACCAATGCGCCGAGTACCGGGCAATCAGGGCCAGATGTGCCAAGGTTTCAACATTGACCAAGAGTGTGGGAGCGCCACCAAGACCAAAATCACTGAGGTGCCAGGGCTGATGGCGTGGCAGCGACGGGCCGCCTTCGAGGGAGGAAATCACGGCGGTGGCTTGACCAGCTAAAAAGTGGGAATCCGTGGCATGCAGGGTGACCGAGCTTTCGCCTCGCTCGCTCATGGCCTGGAGCAACCGTGGATGCGCACCAGCTTTAGTCACGAGGTAACTGCTACTTGCTCCGAGGATTCGGGCGGTCAGTTCAATGCCGTCTAGGACTACATGCGGGGCGTGGGTCAGTAGCATCTGATCCTTGTAACTCAACGGTTCACCTTCGGAGCCGTTGGCAATAAGAACCGGTGCTTTGCCCGTGCGAGCCACGGAGCGTTGCACTGCAGCGATTTTCCGTGCAGTTGGGAAGGAACCACCGCCACGACCCGATAGTCCAGAGGCTTCCCACTGAGCCAAAATTTGGGAGTCTCCAGTAGCTGATGGCACAGGGCCGAAAGTGTCTAAATGCTGTGACCATGAAGCGTCGGGTCCGGCAGCTAATAGCCGTGGTTCTTCCAATACGCCAAGGACTAATTTTGGGATGCTGGTGGTGCTCACAATTTAACTCCTTCTCGAGCGAGTCGGCGGGTTGTCGAATGGTCAAGGTAATTCGCGGTGAGCCGCCAGATGACTGCCGCCAGAACGAGGGCAATAGAAATGACGGTAGCTATTCGGTACCACAGGGTGCCGGCGTCAGTTCCGGTGCCTAAGCCGTGCGCTACTGCGATGGGCCACATGAGATATGCGGTGAGGTGGATGCCGCGAAAGACCCGCTGGCCCAGGTGTCGACGCAAGAGGCCGGTCAGGGCGATGGCGATCATCAACAAGAAGCTGACCGTGCCTAGACCCTGCCAGAAGGGTCGGTAGTCTCCTAAGAAGGGGACAAAAATATCGATGATCTGCATCTTGGCGTAGGAGTCGGCCAGCAAGGTGAGCACATGGAGCATCACGAAGAGCACGCAGAGCAGTGAAAAACTGCGGTGGAGCAGGCTTTGGGTGTAACGCGAGAGCCCACCGAAGGCCCGGCCCGAACGTGCTGTGATGCCCATGAGCAGGGTGCCGGTCAAAAGCAGCAGGCTGATCATGCCACTGGTGCGTGCCGCCGACCACATCAACTCATCCATGGGCCCTCGCTTTGGGTTGATTCAGGGCTTCCCTGGGCCAACGGGAGGTCGCGTGCACTCGGCCTTCCAGATCCACCAAGCGAGCGGGAAGCTCGAGGGACTCAAACCAGTCAAGGGCGGTACGGCCTCTCACGATCCCTGCGGTGCTGTAGGTGTTCGCTTCCAGACAGGTCGGTGCTGCCACGGTAATGCTTGCGTGCACCGGATGCGCTGGCAGGCCAAAACGAGGGTCAAGAATATGGTGCATCTGTAATCCTCGATGACTCCAACGGCGCTTTTGGGTGCTGGAGGTGGCCAGAGAGAATCCGGAGTGCAAAGAGATCTGCTGCGCCGGAGCATCCTCGGTGTCTTGTACCAAAATCTGCCAGGGCTGCTGAGCTGTTCCTGCGGTGGCAATGTCCCCGCCGAGGCTCACCAGCACGGCGGTATCCAATTCTTCTGCCACTTCTGCGGCGCACCAGTCTGCTGCCATGGCTTTGGCAGTGGCTCCCAGATCTAGAAAGGTGCCAGCAGGTAGGGTCAGCTGCGTTCCGTGCAATTCAATCTTGGGCCACAGGATTGGGCGAAGCACACGTTGGGTGATGCTCACGTCCTTGATGGTGGTCTGCGGCAGCAGCTCAATATCCCGGTCATAGCCCAACTCAACAAGATCGGCGCCGAGCAACGGATCAATGTCCCCGTTACTGTTCCTAGCAGCTTGCAAGGCACCGTCGATGAGCGCGGCTAGGGTGGGGGAGACATGGGTATTCTGCGCACCGGAGCGTGTCAGTTGCATTAGTTCTGAATCGGGGCGGAATCGGCTACTGGCCAGTTCTATCTTGGTGAGTACCGAGTCAACCAGCGCTTTGGCAGCTGGTAAGGCGGAATCGTCTTCCACTGTTAGCTCGGCCTGCAGGCCCCAAATTTTCCATGTAGTTTGTGCGCTCATGATTATGAACCTGAAGACCTTCCGCTGACTGATCCACCTGATCCTTGGGAGACTCCGGAGTCACTTTGGGTACTGGAATCGCTGGACTGACTCGAAGAGTCCGTAGTTGAGTCCGAGCCAGTGCTCGAATCTGATCCGGTGGTTGAATCGGATTCGAATTCTTGGCTTTGGGTGTCTTGTGATTGCGATGTCGAGCTCTCGGTGCTGCTTCCTTGGGTGGTCGAAACTACCGTCTCGGACGCAGCGCTTTGCTCATCTTGTAGTGCGGTCGCGGCGACCCCAAGACCGACTACCGCGACGCTGGAGGCGGCGACAGCGGCGGTGATCCTTCTGGATTTCCGGCGATGCAGGTGCAGGGGGTTCATGGTGGCCCTTTACGAGGATTTGTGGTGTGTTTGTATTTTGATAATCCCAATCCAAGCTTTGATCATGCCTTGCCATATTTAGCTAGAGCCTATGAATATTTGCACTCAATACCGGTCATGTACCCACCCACCTGTGCATGAACGCACATTGACCTGCGGAAACTGCACAGCGGGAAATCGTTGACCCCAGCTGAGAATTAGCCATAACTTGGCAGAGAGCATCCCTGAAGCGGGTGCTTGCCCCAGGGCGCGCACGAAGGGATACCACCGAAGATGACTGAACAAACTCAATCCGCAGCAAGCAACAATGACGGGTTGCAAGGCCGACGCGCAGTGGTCACAGGTGGTGCCAGCGGAATTGGTTTCGCGTGCGCTCAAGCCCTTGCCCAAGCAGGAGTCACCGTCACGATTGCTGACTATAACGAGCAGGCAGCCCAGGAAGCAGCAGATACTTTGGGCGGTAAGGCATGGGTGGTAGACCTCTCAGATACCCAGGCCTTGGAACGAGAAAGTATCGACACCGACATCCTGATCAACAACGCAGGAATTCAGCGTGTGGCAGCCATCCATGAATTTGATCCTGAAGCGTGGCGGTTGATTCACCGGCTCATGCTCGAAGCACCATTTTTGCTTATCCGTGCCGCGCTGCCCGGCATGCGCGAACGCGGTTTTGGGCGGATCATCAATATCTCCTCGGTCCACGGGCTGCGCGCCAGCGCCTTCAAGAGTGCCTACGTTTCGGCCAAGCACGGTCTCGAAGGGCTGTCTAAAGTCACCGCACTTGAGGGCGCCGACTATGGGATCACAAGCAACTGCATTAATCCGGGATACGTTCGTACGGCTTTGGTCGAAAAGCAGATTGCGGATCAAGCCAAACTGCATCAGATCCCGGAATCAGAGGTGGTTGAAAAAATCATGCTCACCGAAGCAGCGATCAAGCGACTAATCGAACCCGAAGAAGTTGCTTCCCTTGCCCAGTGGCTGAGCTCTTCATCGGCTGGCATGGTCACCGGTGCGTCCTACACGATGGACGGCGGTTGGAGCGCCCAGTAGAAGGCTTCTACCTTTAGGCTGGCGAGAAGAGTAGGGTGCCGCTGGCCGCGACCGTAATGATGATGAGCGTGGCGACCAGTCCTAAGAGCAAAGACTTGATGCCCGTACTAAAGATGCTACGTAGGTGCACGCCGAGTCCCAGAGCAAACATCGCGGCCGAAAGCAGCAGCGTTTGTACGGTGGACGCGGAGGCGAGGAATCCTTCGGGCAGATCGAAGATCGTGCGCAGGAGCACCGCGGCTAGGAATCCAAGAATGAACAATGGAACCAAAGGTGGAGTCTTCTCACCTTGAACTTTGTGCTTGCCTCGAAGATATACGCCTACGCCGGCAACCACCGGGGCAAGCAACAGAACTCGGGCCAGCTTTACCGTCACCGCCACGGCCAGAGCCGCAGCTGAAACAGAACCTGCGCCGGCCACGACCTGTGCCACTTCGTGGGTGGAGGCACCCACGAGCATGCCGATGCCTCGATCATCGAGTCTCAGAAGCAGGCCGAGTGCTGGCATGGCTGGAATCATGAGGGTTCCAAAGAGGACGACCAGGCCCACGGCCGTTGCTACCTCGTGTTCCTTAGCTTTCACGGTTCCTTCGGCACCGGCCACCGCTGCCGCACCACAGATAGAAAAGCCGATGGCAATGAGCAGGCGTTGCTCCAAACCCAGACCCATGAGCTTTCCTATCCACGCCGTGAGTAGGAAGGTGAGGGCCACCGAGAGAACAACGACCAGTAGGACCCCTGGACCTAAGGCAATGATGGAGCCAAGGGATAACTGGAATCCAAGAAAGATAATGCCCAAACGCAATAGCTTCTTGGCAGAAAAGCCCACCCCGGCATCAAAAACGTGAGGCACCGGCGCAAGATTGCGCCACAACGCCCCAAGCACAATCGCCATCAGCAGGGCGCTGACCGAACTGAAAAAATGGTTAATCAGCATGCAGAGGACGCCAACGGCTAGGCACAATAGAATTCCCGGGGTCGTCTCGGCCGGAACTCGGTTTCCCGTTGATGCGCTGGTGGATGCGGCGGGATCAGCTTCGAGAGAAGTGCTGGCCGATCCGGAAAGGTTGTTCATAGCAACTATTCTTCGCCTCTTTGCCCACGAATGGTATTCACTTCCTGACTATCACGGGCATATGATCATGATATGGATAGCGATGTGACAGCACGACGTAGTCTGGCCCATTGGCTCCAATTTTCGTCTTTGGAGTTATTGGTGGGTATCGCAGATCATGGGAGCCTAAGTGCTGGTGCGCGAGCGACCGGGATGGCACAATCCAATGCCTCACGGGCGTTAAAGACTCTCGAACGCCGTCTGGGATATCCCTTAGTCACCAGAAAAACGAGTGGGTCAACGCTAACCGCGGAAGGCGTGCTGACCGTCCAGTGGGCTCGCGAAGCGCTCGCCGGGCTCAACGTATTTGCTGCTGGTGTGCGTTCCTTGGCTGAGCATGGCCAAAAAGAGCTGGAATTTGGTGCCAGCATGACGGTGGCAGAATACTTGGCACCGTCGTGGATCGGAGCGCTACACGAACAATTGCCTCAGGTGACCCCGAGAATGAGAATCATGAATTCTCACGACGTGATCCAAGCCGTGGAACACGAAGAACTAAGTTTCGGCTTCGTTGAAACACCGGACTTACCAGCCGTACTCAAAAGCCGTGAGGTGTTCCGTGATGAAATGCTGATCGTCGTTTCACCAACCCATCCTTGGGCTCTGCATGACAGCCCGGTCACCGTGGAAGAGCTACAAGAAACAGCACTGATTGAACGTGAGAAGGGCTCGGGGACTAGGGCTTTTCTTGACTCATTATCTGCGACTGGGCGGGCCGAGCCGATTGCAGAATTTAATAGCAACGCGACCATCTGTCAGTTGGTGGCCGGTGGCATGGGCCCTGCGGTCCTCAGCCACCTCGCGGTTCAGAATCATCTTGACCAGGGCATCTTGGTTAAAGTACCGATTGCTGGTCCGCCATTTATGCGTGAGTTGCGGGCCATCTGGCGCGAAGGTCGAGTCCTTGATGCTAACCAGTCCATGCTCTTGGACATCGCACTGGGTCAACAATCGAAGCAGTGAAGTTTCGGTAATTTTTGGTGGGTGGTGCCCATTAAACGCAGTATCCCGGACCAAGCATGAGACAACTTTTGGTAGTCGCCGCTTGATCCGGGAATCGCAGGTTTCTCTTCAAGAAAGTAGTTAGGAAACCTTCTCGATGGCGTGGCCCAACTGCTTGGTGGGCACTCGGTAGGTTTCACGTGCGGTCAGCGCGGAGAGTGATGCAATCACGGCGATGACTGCGGTAAATATGCTGATCTGAATCCAGCCGTTGGCCTCTAGGCCGCCCAGAGCGGCAACGATGGATGGTGCGAAACCTGCCATGAGGAAACCGAGCTGGGTACCGATGGCCAAGCCGGAGAAACGCACCTGTGAGGAGAACATTTCTGCGTAAAAACTTGGCCACACAGCGTTCGCTGCAGCGTAGGCACAGGAGAAGACCAACACTGACAGCGTGAATTGCAGCAGGGCATTATTTGACTCCATGGACCGCAGGTAGAACGGCATAAAGACTGCCGACCCCAAAGCACCATAGATGAAGACGGGCTTGCGGCCGATCTTATCTGCCAGCATTCCAAATAGCGGCTGAGTGATCAATGCGCCGATGTTACCGGCAACAACCAGCCACAGGGTGATGGACTCATCCATGTTGCCGATGACCTTGCCATAGGAGATCGCCAGGGTTCCGTACACGGTGGAGACTGCTGCGATGAAGGCACACAGTACAACGCGTAAGACATCTTTCCAGTAGAAACGCAGCAGTACTGCCAGGGGTAGTTTGGCGATCTCATTGTTCTTCTTGGCTTCTTCAAACTCCGGGGTTTCGTGTAGCGAACGGCGAATGAAGAAGGTAACGATCACAACTACTGCGGAGAGCCAGAAAGGGATACGCCACCCGATACCAAATTTGATTTCATCTGGCAGAGCAACCACAGGAATGAAGATCATGGCCGCCAAGATCTGGCCGCCTTGGGTTCCGGTCAGCGTCCACGAGGTGAAGAAGCTACGACGATGATCAGGGGCGTGCTCCAGCGACATCGATGAAGCACCGGCCTGCTCGCCAGCGGCCGAGAGCCCTTGGCATAAGCGGGCAAAAACCAAGAGGATTGGGGCCAGCCAACCGACCTGTTCGAAGGTCGGCAAACAACCGATGAGGAATGTTGAGGCGCCCATCAGGATAAGGGTAAACATCAGAACTTTTTGTCGACCGATGCGATCGCCAAAGTGGCCGACAAAAATAGCTCCCACCGGGCGTGCAACATAAGCGAAGCCGAAGGTTGCTAGCGACATGATCGCGGCATTCGCGTCTTCGTCGGGGAAGAAAATATGGGGAAAAATTAGCGCGGCTGCTGAGCCGAAGATAAAGAAATCGTAGTATTCGACGGCGCTGCCCATGAAACTAGCAATGGCGGCTTTGACCGGTGTTCGTCCTTGGCCGCCGGTGTCGGCTGATGCATTGGTACTGTGTGGCGATTGCATCGGTAACTCCTCGTTGAGCGTTGGTGAGATGAAAATTTTATAAAGTGTTCGCTATGCGTACACTTGTTCGGAATGTGTTCATTGGATTACAGTAGATGTAAATCACATCTCAGGCAATACCTGAAGTAAACAAGAAGAGTTGCGGGAGAACATGAGTACACGTGCTGAGTCTTATCTGGTCGGTCTGATCGGTGACGGCGTAATGCCCTCGCTGACACCACCGATGCACGAACGAGCTGCCGAGGTGCACGGGTTGCATTACCTATATCGGCCCATTGACCTCACCGAACTGAATCTTCCGGCAAGCGACATCGGTGAATTGCTGCAGGCCGGAGCCAAGCTGGGATTTAACGCTTTCAACGTAACCCATCCTTGCAAACAACTTGTTCTGGACCATCTTGATGACATCGCGCCGATGGCCAAAGCTATTGGTGCGGTGAACACTGTGGTGATTGAAGACGGGAAATTCATCGGGCACAATACCGATGCCTCCGGCTTCGCTCGGGGTCTAGAAGAAGGACTCCCGAATGCCAAGAAGGAAAAAGTACTTCAGCTTGGGGCCGGCGGGGCAGGAGCCGCGGTGGCCTATGCTTTGCTAGCCTCGGGTACCCAAGAGTTGCACATCGTTGATCTTGATGAGCAACGAGTCACGCACCGAGTTCAAGAACTGCGCAAGAACTTCCCTCATGCCTCAATTCACGCAGCAACTCCCGCCCAAGTGTCGCAACTCTTGAGTGAAGTTGACGGGCTGCTCAACGCCACCCCGATCGGCATGCATCATCACCCCGGACTCCCGTTGGATATTACGGCGCTGGAACCACGGCACTGGGTTGCCGATTGCATCTACCGACCCGTAGATACCGAACTCATTGTTGCTGCCCGAAACCTTGGATGTCAGGTCCTCGATGGGGGATACATGGCAGTCGGCCAAGCGGTCGACGCCTTTGAAATCATTACTGGCATTCGGCCAGAGACGCATCAGGTACGTGAACACCTGCTTGAACTGCTGGAAAAGGGACTGTAATGCGCACTTCAATAGCGACGGTATGCCTCTCAGGAACCTTAGAAGAAAAACTCCTCGCTTGTGCCAAGGCAGGTTTTGACGGAGTCGAGATCTTTGAGCAAGATCTTTTGGTCAGCCCAATGTCGCCCGAGGAAGTTAAAGCCATGGCGGACCGTTTGGGTCTGAGCCTGGACTTATTCCAACCCTTCCGTGATTTTGAAGGCGTCACCGAAGAACAGCTGCAAGCCAACCTGCACCGTGCAGAAGCAAAATTTCAGCTCATGCAGCGACTGGGCATGGACCTGATGCTCCTATGCTCCAATGTAGGCACCGCAAGCATTAACGACGATGACCTGTTTGTAGCTCAAATTCGACAGCTCTCTGACCTCGCTGCCAAATACGATGTGCGGATCGCTTATGAAGCGTTGGCCTGGGGAAAGTTTGTTGATACCTATCAGCATTCGTGGGACATCGTGAAGCGAGTCGACCGCGCCAACGTAGGAATATGCATCGACAGTTTCCACATTCTCTCGCGTGGTGATGACCCCGCCGAGATTGCGATGATTCCTGGAGAGAAGATCTTCTTCGTCCAGCTGGCCGATGCCCCGGTACTCACCATGGATATCCTCTCCTGGTCTCGACACTACCGATTGTTCCCCGGTCAGGGCGGTTTTGCTCTCGACCAGTTCATGGCAGAACTCGTTCGTTCAGGCTATGACGGCATTATCTCCCTGGAAATCTTCAATGACGTTTTCCGTCAGTCCAATGTTGAACGCACCGCCGTTGATGGGCTGCGTTCCTTGCAGTGGTTGGAGTCAAAGACAGCACAGCTATTGAACTCCATGGGGGAGCAGCACGCTCTGGAGCTCAAGATGCTGCCGGGAATTCAAGATGCCACCGGTTTTGACTTCGCTGAGATTCGGACCGAAGATCCCGAACGCGTGGCCGGAATGCTGGCTCAGCTTGGATTTAATTTCAGTGGACAACATCGCCGTAAACCCGTGCAATTGTGGAGATCGGGCGAAGCGAAGATCATCATCAACTCGCAGCGCAGTCGTGGAGTGGAGGCAGCGGTTTCAGGATTTGGTGTTCTCGTGCCAGATCCCGCTACCAGCGCTCAGCGTGGTGAGGCTTTACTTGCCACGAAGGTACCCCGCCAGCAGACGCACAACGAGCAAGAGCTACCTGGTTTTCTCGCGCCCGATAGTACCGAAGTATTCTTCAGCTCGCGGGCCAATACCAAGAACTGGGTCCAAGAATTTGAGGATGCCGGCCCAGCACCGACTACTGATGCCAACGGTCCAATCTTGAGCATTGACCACATCAATCTTGCTCAGCCATGGCAATGCTTCGATGAATCAGTGCTGTTCTATTCCAGCGTCCTGAATCTTAAAGCACGCCCCGGAACAGAAGTGCCTAGCCCGATGGGACTAGTGCGTTCGCAGGTTCTTTCAACTCAGGACGCCGGTGTTCGGCTCGCCTTGAACATCGTTCCTCAAGGACTGGAAAACGTCATTGAACGCAATCACGAGTACCCAGAACACGTGGCCTTGCGAACCAACGACATTATTGAAGTTGCCCGCACCGCCCGCGCCCGTGGCATGGAATTCTTGCAGGTGCCTGCTAACTACTACGAAGACCTCGCAGCACGCTTCGAGATTGATTCACAACTGCTGGAGACGCTGAAATCACTGCACCTGTTGTACGACCGCGATGAGGCAGGGGAATTCCTACATTTCTATACCAAGACCCTTGGCAACATGTTCCTTGAGGTAGTTGAACGTCGTTCTAGCTACGATGGGTACGGGGCGCCCAATGCGCCGGTCAGGCTTGCTTCTCAATTCGAGAGCAATCGCTGGAGCAGGAACATGTAGAGCTGGGGAGAATCAACAGTGACAGATCGGCCGGATTATTTCGTTAAGTCAGCGGAAAAGACTCTGGCCGTGTTGCTGGCATTTTCAGCAGGAAATTCAGAACTGACAGTGTCTCAAGTGGCTACGGCCACGGAACAGACCCGAGCCTCTGCCCGTCGATTCTTGCTCACCCTCGTTGACCTTGGCTACCTGCAGGCTCACGGTAATGCCTTCCGGATGACCCCACGAGTCTTGGACATCGGCGCGGCCTACCTGTCGGGACTCACCCTCCCGCAGGCAGCAGTAGGCCATTTGCAGGCTTTGGCACGCGAGCTCGAAGAGACTGCTTCGCTGTGCGTTCTTGAGGGTCAAGATGCGCTCTATGTTGAACGGGTGGCGGCGCCACGCCTTCATTCGTTGAATGTCTCCATCGGCAACCGACTGCCAGCCTGGGTGACATCCATGGGACGTGTACTCATCGCGCAGTTGGAGCCTGCTGAACAAGAAGACTTCCTGCAACGAGTAGAACTGCAAAAATACACTGAGCACACCGTGTCCAGCATTAAAGACCTGAAAAAGGAACTGGCACGCGTCCGAGAACAAGGATGGTCGCTGGTTAACCAAGAGCTAGACGAGGGCTTGCGTGGTCTCGCGGTTCCAGTGATTCGTGGCGGCAAGCTTCTTGGCGCTCTGAATATTTCGGTGCAAACCAGTCGAAATAATCCCGAGTACATTCAAGAGCAACTGTTGCCGAAGCTTCGAGACGCCGCCAAAGACATTGCTGATGACTTTGGCGGGCGTCTTGGCTAAAGAACTGGTCGTACGTTAGCGGCCGTTCGCTTCAATGGCAGCGGCCAATAAACCAGAAAGGCGCTGAACGCCTTCTGCAATGGTGGCCTCATCAACCGAGCAGAAGGCCAACCGCAACTTGTTATCGGCCTGGCCGCTCGGGCTGAAAGCCGCTCCCGGAATGAAGATGACACCGGCCTTCACGCCCAGCTGGAGCAGTGCGTAGGTATCGATGCCTTCCGGCAAGGTCAGCCAGATAAAGAATCCGCCTTCGGGCTGGGTATAGCTGATGCCCTCCGGCAGGTGCGCGGCCAAAGCTTCGAGCATGGCATCACGACGAGAACGGTAGAGATCGTTGTATTTGTCGATCTGTCCCTTCCAATCGTGCTCGTTAAGATAAGCGCTGATGATCATCTGATTCAACGTCGGTGGGCATAGAGCCACCGCTTCACCGGCCAAATAGAATCGACGGAAGAGGTGGGTTGGAACGGCGGCCCAACCGATACGCAATCCTGGGGCGAAGATCTTAGAGAAAGAACCCATGTAGATGACGTTCTCTGGATCCAAACTGCGCAAGGTGGGTGCTGGCTGGCCGTCATAGCGAAGCATTCCGTAGGGATTGTCTTCGAGGATCAGGATGCCTTCTGCACGGCAAATATCAACGATTTCCTGGCGACGCTCGGCTGCGAGAGTGATACCCGAAGGATTATTAAAGTTCGGAATCGTGTAGAGGAACTTGATGCGTTCGCCGGATTCCCGCAGGTCTGCGATTCGCTCGCGTAAGGCTTGTGGAATCAGGCCGTGCTCGTCGGTGCCCACGGGACGTGCGGTGACTTGGTAAGCCTCGAAAGTGTTCAGCGCGCCCACATAGGTAGGGTCTTCGCACAACACGGTATCTCCGGGGTTACAAAAGACTTTGCACGCCATGTCCTGCGCCGATTGCGAACCGTTGGTGACGACTACGTCCTCAACCTTGACGTTGGTGATTCCTTCGGCGGCCATGACTTCGAGGATCTGTTCACGCAGTTCTACGGTGCCAAGGCCTGAACCATATTGCAGGGCTTCGGTGCCCTGTTCGGTAATGATTCGTTGGCTGATTTCGCCGATTTTCTCTAGCGGCAACAACTGCAAAAACGGATTGCCACCAGCCAAAGAAACCAGTGATGGGTCTAAGGACAGTTCGAAGACGTCGCGAACGGCAGACTGCTTGATGCCCGCCGCGCGGTCAGAGAGTAGTGCCTCATGTGCTGCGGCGAGGGATTGCGGTGCGGCGGTCATGGTCCTCCTTGGCCAAGGCTCCTACATTTGCCGGAGCGGGCTGCTCGCGTTCGGGATCCGAGCGAAAGTGTGTTTTCGAATAGAATACTTTGGTATTCCAACAGGAAAACTCTTGGTTGGCAAGAAGTCAGGGACAGTGAATCCCAAACTCTTGGTCTTCGCTACGGAAATCGCCGGAGAATCTCACCCAGTGGCATAGCTACTACGTGGTCTTTGGTCGCTGTTAGTTGTCGGTGCCTGAACGGGAATCTAGCCAATCCTGGATAGCACTCGGACGAATTCGTCGGTGCGTTCCGCGGTATTCCACCGGGATGGTTCCAGCGTCGGCGAGCTTACGAAGGTAGCTATTAGAAATGCCAGCCATCTGTGCCGCCTGGGACGTGTTGAGTAACAATTCTGGGGTACCGATACTGACCGACTCGCCTAAGGCAAAACGCGAAAGCACTTCGATCAGCGCTTCATGTGCTTCGCGCGGTAACTGCAAGGCGGTTCCATTAACAAACACCGTGGTGTCATTTGATTCGTCCAGTGCGCGTTTCAGCTTTGTGGTGGTCTTTTCATCCAGGGCCTCAAAAGTGCGGACCCTACCTAATGCTGAAGTCGGTGATGCCATGAAACTCATTTTGCCCGAGATGCTCGATTACTGCACGTAATGCTGTCGTTCTGGGGACAATGCTACGTGAAGTCATAATGCCCTAAATCGGCGAAAGGGGGTTGATTTGCGACAAACGGTTCCCGTATGGTGGAAACTGTAGGTCTAAAGAAAGTACTGACCAGCCATCTTCCGGCACACCACGAGGGATCCTTCAGCCTTACCCGGCGGAGCCCATCTGGGAACTGTGTACATGGAAGCCTGATGCCCTCCTTAATTGCGTGTGGGTCAAGCTCCGTTGCGGTCGGATGAATGGTCATGCGCGTTCCTACGCTCTGCCACCAATTTCGTGGGTACTGCGTTTTCGTCATTCAGAACTTTCTTGAAAGAAGAGCAATTCAATGTCTGTTGAATCCACCAAAGACCTGTCCACCATCACCGACGCAGAAGTATTTGACGCCCACATTGGCGGCAAACTCACCGTCCAGTCGCAGATGCCACTGAACACCAAACGCGATCTGTCGATTGCGTACACTCCCGGAGTAGCCAAGGTTTCCCAAGCGATCGCCGACGATCCAGCCAAGCACTCCACACACACTTGGGCTTCCCGCCTCGTGGCTGTTGTTTCAGATGGAACCGCAGTCCTAGGTCTGGGAAACATCGGGGCAGCAGCGTCGCTGCCAGTGATGGAAGGCAAGAGCGCACTGTTCAAGGAATTCGGCGGACTGGATTCCATCCCACTAGTGCTCAACACCACCGACGTTGATGAAATCGTCGAAACGGTTGTACGGTTGCGCCCAAGCTTTGGCGCAGTCAACCTAGAAGACATCTCAGCACCACGTTGCTTTGAAATTGAAAAGCGACTGATCGAAGCGCTAGACATTCCAGTCATGCACGATGATCAGCATGGCACTGCGGTCGTTGTCTTGGCTGCGCTCATCGGAGCAGCACGCCAGACGAAGCGAGATATCAGCTCGTTGAAGGTCGTCGTTTCCGGTGCAGGTTCTGCCGGTGTTGCTGTCACCAACCTGTTGCTCAAGGCCGGCGTAGCTGATGTGATCGTGCTCGATTCGCGCGGAACCATTCACCGCGATCGCGATGACCTGAACCCGATCAAGGCAGAACTTGCCGGACGCACCAACCGTGACGATGTCATGGGTGGTCTTGCTGAAGCCTTGGACGGAGCCGACGTGGTCGTTGGACTGTCCTCGTCCACCTTTGATGAGGCTGCCGTAGCCAAGATGAACAAGGATGCCATCATCTTTGCACTTTCGAACCCGACGCCTGAGATCATGCCAGATGTTGCGAAGAAGTTCGCCGCGGTCGTTGCTACCGGACGTAGCGACTTCCCGAACCAGATCAATAACGTTCTGGCCTTCCCAGGCATCTTCCGCGGTGCGCTGGACTCGGGCGCCAAGAAGATCACCGAAGGCATGAAGATCGCGGCCGCTCACGCTATTGCTGATTTGGTCGGTGATGATCTTGCAGAGGACTACATCGTGCCATCGGCTATCGATGAGCGAGTGATGCCAGCTGTAGCTGCAGCTGTGGCTGCTGAAGCTCAGTCCGCTCAGTAGTTCCGCTCAGCACCGGCGAACGGTGCTGCTCACAACGCGTTGCCTATAACCATGAGGTTATAGGCAACGCGTTTTTTGTTTTCCACACTTCGCTCACTTCAGATCTCGGACGTGTTTTCTGAGTATAAAACTGGCTGAAAGCAAAGCATCCTAGGAGGAATGCCGTGGAAGACTTCGAAGACCTCGATCTATGGATCAAATGGACCCAATCTGAGAACGAACGAACAGTTCTGAACCTCAGGGCCGAAATTGAAGAGTGCGGGTACGCGTTAATCGCGTTTCGTTTGCCGAACCAACAACAATTCATCGGTATGACCTTGGGGTTGAGTTGGGAAGAGCATCCAGAAATTATCAGTATGGCCGATGACGCAGAGGAGGTTTTAGCTCTGCTGCAGCATCTAGCGGATGAGGTCATCGTTCACGGTCGAATCTTCGAGTCAGGAACTCAGAGTACGACTTTTTTCAAGGAAGTACGATTCCTCGAATTTGACCTTGATCTGAGCGCATTGGGCTTTATTGACGAGGTTCTTCAGGGGCTCAATCCGGAATGGATCATGTGCCAAGTATCGACCAACCCTCGACTGGTGAACGCCGAAGATACTGAGCTGGTGTCTCGCAATGTGGCCTAATGACTCACTAACGGCGTTGGCCCAGAGCGGAGGGCATCGTGTGTGACATCTGTGATGGGATGAGCATGGAAGAAGCCGATGCGAGGACCGATCAGTGTATTCGGGACTACGGGCGGCAGGTACTTTTTGTGGAACCAGATAGGTTCAGCCAACCCTATGCCTACACCATCGGGCTCAGCCTTGTAGGGCATCCAGAATTTTTGGTGCGAGGACTGAACCGTCAACAAAGCATGCAAGTACTCAACGGGCTTTCTGGCGCGGTGCTGGAACACAATGAAGTGTATGCCAACGGTCAAACGTGCCGTTGGGATGAAAATACGATTCTGTACTTCTCAAGAATCTCGTCAAAAATCAGGGAAGAAGCACCCTGGGCCTATAGCCGATACCGTGACGGAATGCGCCTATTGGAAGTGTTGTTCCTTGGCCGGGATATTCCTTATAGCTGCCTATCGCGAAGACTGAACTAAGGGTTGAGTGGAAGCAGAAAACCGGGGTTGTCCATGAAAGGGACAACCCCGGTTTTCCGGTGGAGAGGATTCAGATACCTTAACCCTGCTTGGAAGCTAGGTAGGTAGCAGCCTCGCGTTTCTCTTCAGCAACGCGTTCCTCATGTTCACGACGCAGCTGGTGGTGCTGTGGATTATTGCGTAGCAATAGGTATCCGACACCGACGATCACAAACCAGATAGGCGTTGCAATCAAACCAGCCATAGTATCGGCATCGCGGGTGAAAGCCCACAGAAGGAACACGAAGAAGGCCATCACAACGTACGGCATGAAGGTGCCACCAGGCATCTTGAAGACCGACTGATCGTGAGCTTGAGGGCGACGCTTGCGATAGACCAAGTAGCTGACCAAGATGATCGTCCAGACGAACATGAAGCATAGCGACGAGATCGTCGTAACAATCGAGAAGCCAGTCGACTTATCCAGACCAAAAATCAGCAAGACGATCGAGCTGAGCAGCACTACGCCGGAGAGGAACAACGCATTGCGTGGAACCTGACGGCTAGTTAGCTTAGCGAAGAGCTTCGGGGCGTTGCCATCGGTAGCCAGACCGAAAACCATACGAGAAGTCGAGTAAATTCCGGAGTTCGCTGAGGAAGTTGCAGAGGTGAGAACCACGGCGTTGACCAGGTGAGCGGCTGCTCCCAAGCCAGCCAGCGAGAAGAGCATCACGAATGGCGACTCATCAGCGGTGAAACGGTTCCATGGAACGACAGACATCAAGATGACCAGCGAGCCAACGTAGAAGAGCAGGATACGTACCGGGATGGCATTGATGGCCTTAGGCAAGTTGTGCTCTGGGTTTTTGGTTTCGGCAGCAGCGGTACCAACGAGCTCAATACCAACAAAAGCGAACACTGCAATCTGGAAGCCCATGACGAAGCCCATGACTCCGCCACCGAAGAACCCACCATCGACATTGAACAGGTTCAGGAACGAAGCCTGTGCTCCGTCGTGTTCAAATCCGGTGAAAATCATGATCAGACCGATAACAATCAGGACCACGATGGCAACAATTTTGATGAGTGCAAACCAGAACTCTGTCTCGCCGAACCCGCGTACTGACGGGAGATTCAACAAAATCAGGAGCACAATGACGGCTAAGGCTGGGATCCAAAGCGGAATGAGCGGGAGCCAATAAGTGACGTAGACCGAAGCAATGACGATGACATCGGCTACACCAGTAACGATCCAGCAGAACCAATAGGTCCAGCCGGTAAAGAAGGAGGCCCAGGGGCCGAGGATGTCCCCGGCGAAGTCAGAGAAGTTGCGGTACTCGGTGCGGCTGAGCAACAATTCGCCCATAGCTCGCATCACGAAATAGAGCATGAATCCGATGACCATGTAGACCAGGATGACTGACGGTCCAGCAACAGAGATGGTTTTTCCGGAGCCCATGAATAGGCCAGTGCCAATGGCACCGCCGATAGCAAGGAGCTGAATGTGTCGGTTAGACAGTGCTCTCTTGAGCTCCGGTCCAGTCTCTGCGGGGTGAGTAGATTCTATATTTGCCACGCAGGGTCCTTTATCGTGCGGCTTCTTAAGAAGCGTATGTCGTTGTGGTGACAGGTTCGCGTGGAACCACAACTAGTGACATTACCGGAAAAGGTTCTGCTACTTGTAATTGGCCTCACACTAGACTGTGTCCGTCAGCTCATTTGAGGCAAATAGTGTACATGCCTAGTGGAAGCCTCGAGGGCCAAGTGAGTAGTCTGGGAACTATGGCATTTCGAAATCGTCGAGCAGCGGCTCTCCCAGCAAAACTGTCCCGTTCCTGGCTTTTGGTGAACGCAGCGAAAGAGGAGGATTTCGCCCCGGCTCTCGCGTGTGAAGCCGACTCGGTCATTTTCGACATGGAAGCTGCGGTTCCCGATGACAAGAAACTTCAAGCACGCGACAATGTAGTCCGCGCGCTGTCCAATGGCATGACCGCATGGGTGCGTGTTAACGGCATTGATACTGACTTCTGGGCTGATGACCTCGCAGCCCTCTCCGACGCTCCGGGTCTTCGTGGCATCATGCTGGCGATGACCGAGCAACCGGAACAGGTGACTTACAGTGCCATGCGTCTGCGCGCAGGTACCCCAGTGCTGGCGCTGATTGAAACTGCGCTGGGCATCGAGAACGCAACCTCTATTGCTTCGGCCCCGGGCACCTTCCGACTGGCCTTTGGTGTAAATGACTTCCGCAAGGACACCGGTGTCTCTGATGACCCGATGGCCTTGGCCTACGCACGTGGCAAGCTGGTCATCGCTTCACGTGTTGGAAAGCTACCTGGCGCCATCGATGGTCCGCCACCGGCTGGATCTGACGCCGCGAAGGTCACCGAAGAAACTCGCGTCACCGCATCCATGGGTATGACCGGCAAACTCTCGCTGTCCCCAAGCCATGTTGATGGAATCAACGCTGCGCTGGCACCAAGCGAAGACGAACTGTCCTGGGCTATGGAACTTCTTGAAGCCCACGCAGCTGGTGCATCGGTGGGCGATGGCTCGTACCTACCGCGTCTGGCTCGTGCACAGAAGATTGCAGATCTCGCGGACTCCTACGGCCTGTGGAACGCGTAAATGTTCTTCGCTAGCTCACAGGTGAGCTAGCAGAAACGGTCCCGGTGTGAATCTTGAAAGTCAAGATTCGCACCGGGACCGTTTGCGTTACTCACTAGGTGAGAACGAATGCTCCCGTAGCTATACGGTTTCTGCTTTAGGCTCCACGCTTGTGAGCAGAACCAACGACGTCACCGGACTTCCACTCGCTCCAACCCTCGCGGTCCTTCATGAAATCCTCGATTTGAGCCTTGTTGGCTTCCAACTTTGGATCATGCTTCAGGTACCAGCGTGTTTCGCGGGCAATGAGGCCAGACAGGATGAGCAAGCCCAGCAAGTTCGGTAGAGCCATCAGTCCGTTCATCATGTCGGAGAAGTTCCATACGGCGGTCAGTTCGGTGGTGCAACCAACGAAAACAATCAGTGAGAAAACAACACGGAACGGCATCACAGCTCGACGACCGATCAGTCGCTCGATATTGCGCTCACCGTAGTAGCACCAACCCAGTATGGTCGAGAATGCGAACATGACAAGGCCTAGCGTGACTACCCAGTGACCCCATTGCCCTGGTAGGCCATGAGTAAACGCTTCGCCGGTCATCAGTGCTGCCGAGACTTGCTCCCCGGTGGCCTCATCAATCTTGTTCCAAGTACCAGTGGTGATGATGACCAGACCGGTGCAGGTAACGACGATAATCGTGTCGATGAAGGTTTGAGTCATCGAAACGAGGCCCTGACGGACCGGGTGAGTGGTTTGGGCTGCTGCAGCCGCGATAGCGGCCGAACCCATGCCGGACTCATTAGAGAAGATGCCGCGGGCAACACCATACTGAACAGCGATGATGATGGCTGAACCGGTGAAACCGCCAACGGCTGAGGTTCCGGTGAAGGCATCGGTGAAGATCTCGCCGAAGGCAGCAGGGATTCCACCGACGTTAACAATCAAGATGTAGATCGAGGCAGCCACGTAGAAGACGATCATGACTGGAACAAAGCCTGCGGTGACTCTACCGATGGACTTGATACCGCCGACGAGGACGGCCAGAGACAAGACGGTGAGCACAAGACCGGTAACCCAAGGAGTGACTCCGAAGGAATTATCCAGGTTGGCTGCAATCGAGTTGCCCTGAGTCATGTTGCCAATGCCGAAACAGGCTAGGGTTGCGGCGATGGCGAAGAACAATGCCAAGAACTTACCGAAAGGTCCCTTGATTCCGCGTTGCAGGTAGTACTGTGGACCGCCGGACTTTTCGCCGGCTGCGTCGGTGCCACGGAAGCGAACTCCGAGGTAGGCCTCTGAATATTTGGATGCCATGCCAAGCAGGCCGGTGACCCACATCCAGAACAGTGCGCCGGGTCCGCCGATGCCGATTGCCGTAGCGACACCGACGATATTTCCGGTTCCAACGGTTGCTGCGAGAGCGGTGGTGAGGGCTTGGAACTGCGAGACGTCGCCTTCTGCATCGTCGTCTTTGCGCTTAAGCAGGCCCAGACGAAGTGAAGCTGCGAGTTTAATGAATTGCAGTCCGCCTAAGCGGATCGTCAAATATAGGCCGGTTCCCAGAAGAAGCGGGATGAGGCAGTACGGTCCCCAAATGACTGAAGAAATGTCCCCGAAGAGAGTTCCCAGAGCGTCCATGTAAACAACATCCTTTGTGCGAGTGAATGACAAAGTGGAAACTTGTGGTCCCCATGTCTGTCATCCTAGGCGAGAGTGAGACGTGTGTCACTGGTGCTTCGATGGGTTATTGGTGGTCATGGCCGTTAAATGCGCATATCTGACCTTCGCCAGTGGTGAAGATCAGATATGGCGAGAAGCTATCCTTGGCGAGCTTTGAGCCGAGGATTCTTTTTATTGATGACAAAAACGCGTCCGCGACGGCGGACTACCTGGGATCCTGGAGCGTTCTTGAGCGCACGCAGGGAATTGCGAACCTTCATTTATTCACCTCCTTGAGAGTGAGTGTTGTTTGTTGCAGGAGGAGCCGTGGTGAGCAACTCCTGAAGTTCGTCTTCGGTGACCTGGCAGTCTTCGAAGACCTTGGTAATTTGCGTAGATTCATGCTCAGAGCCGTAAAGCAGTAACTCTGAAGCGGCGATTTCTGCTGACCATGAGCCGGTATTTTCCATCCAGATGCGTGGGCCTGCACCACCAATGGCTACTCGTTCACTTAGTGCGCTAGCTACCCACAGCCGACCACGTAGACAGGTGCAAGAAGCAGCTAGTTCTGAGAGTGCTTCACGGAATCGCTGTGGGTGTAAGGGGCGTTCGGCGTGCAAGCGGATGGGCACCTGACCCGATGCGCCGTGGCGCGGGAAGGGCGGAATATGACCTGCTTGGGTTCTTTGCTGGACTGCCTCGTAGCTAAAAGATCCAAGCGTGTTCTCGTGGTGACATACGGTGGCATGTGGGGCTAAATGCTGGGCAAGTTCTAGTCCTGCGACAAAATCTGCGCCACCATCGCGTCGCGGGCTATCCTTTGGTTCGAGGAGTTGAGTTTGCATCCCTTCAACGGGAATTAGTGTGTCAGCCTGCATGAGCTCGGTGAAGAAATATTCTCCTGGAGTGCGTAGATCTTGTTCCATTGAACTGAATCCCGACTCCCAGAGCGTATGTCGATCCCACATCTGGTCTTCAAGATCGGTTGGGTCAAAAGATAGCGCGTTGCTGTGAACGTTGATTCCTGTGGCCTCCAACTTTTCGGCAAGAGTTTGAAGTACGGATCCGCTGTGCCACGTTGCGGGAAGCCCAAGGAGCATTATCGCGTCGGGGTCCCGTGGTGCCAGGCGTTGGATGGAAGGGAAAATCTCGTATTTCACCGCGCAGCCGATGCAAGGGTGCTCAAGTACGGCTTCGCCGTATTCTGCGGAGGCATTGCCTGAAACTCTGCGCACCAAGCGGTTTCCTTCGATGAAGTCGTAGGAAAGAGTCACAGCCTCTGGGTGGTGGCGCTGGAGGTGCGTGAGCCCTGCGTCGCGGCAAGAGGTGTCGAGGGAGGAGAGAACGATAATTTTCACACCAGTCACCATATATGAGAATCATTCTCAATAACAAATGGTGTGAAGGCAGAAAAAGTGGGTCTACCCGCTAAACGGCAGACCCACTAGGGAAACGTGACTAGTTCTGTGGTGCGTGGAAAGTAGTACGTGCAACGCCCAGACCCTCGATACGAGTCTCCAGTACATCTCCGTGCTTGAGCCATGGATGGCGGCCGTTTTCATCGCGACGTCCCAGTGCGACGCCAGCAGGAGTACCTGTCAGGATGACATCACCAGGCTGCAACTCGTTGAACGTTGAAAGATACGAAACCAACTCAGCAGCGGAGAAGATTAGGTCGTCAATGCGTCCCTCCTGAACCACCGTGCCGTTTACTGCACTGGTAATTGTGGCTTCAGGATTCAACTCATCAGCGGTCACCAGCCACGGGCCGAGGGGAGTGGAATGATCCCAGACCTTGCCCTGCAACCATTCCTGAGTGCGGCCCTGAAAACCGCGCATGGAAACGTCGCTCGACACAGCATAACCAGCGATGTGGTTCGAGGCGTCTTCCTGACTAATTCGTCGGCCCGGGGCACCAATAATGATGGCTAGTTCAGCTTCGTAATCCACACGATGATCTTCCACTGGGATCTCGACCGCGTCGTTCGCACCGCACAAGGATGAAGCGAATTTGGCAAATACGGTGGGGTACTTGGGCAATTCTTCGCCGACCTCGGCCGCGTGAGACTTGTAGTTCAAGCCAATGCAGTAGATTTTTGACGGGTTCGGAATCAATGGCGCGTAGTCGGCTTCGCCTTCGGCAATAGACTCACCCACAAGGGCACGGGCGATGACTTCCTGTTGGGTTTCTTGATCGAGCCGCAGGAAGCGCTGGACCGTATCGAGATTGTCCAGATAAAAAACTCTGCCATCTTCGATGACGGCAGCCGTTGTATGTCCCGGTTCGCTGGTGAGGCGCAGAGTAGCAAGTTTCATGGTTCTATCTCACTACATTTTGGCCCGAAATTACACCATGTTTCAGCTCCCCACCAGCATTGTTTTATCCAGTAAAAACCGATGCATCAGGAGTTGTTTCTCAGAACGAATCTTGGTGACCTGCGTTACCGCCGGTAAACTCGGGGCAAGAACAGGTCAGTTTTACTGTCCTGAGACCGATCTAGATACGTAACTAAAGTGAAGTAGGTTTTAATGTGGGTGACTATATTGGCGAGCGATATCGCCATATTTTCTTCGCCTCGTGGCAGCACTTTTCGCTTGTCGTCCAGTGCCTAATTCTGGCAACCATCATTTCGGTGCTCATTGCCGTGTTGGTCTACCGGAATAAGACCCTTTCCGGCATCGCTAACTCCGTAAGCGCTATCGGCTTGACCATTCCGTCCTTTGCGCTGATCGGTTTGCTGATTGTTCCAGCCGGTTTTGGTGTTCTCCCAGCGGTGATCGTAGTAACCTTCTTTGCCGCGTTGCCCATTCTGCGCAATGCCATCGTTGGCCTGAACAATATCGAACCGTCCATTGTTGAGTCTGCTAAGGGCATCGGGATGGGGCGACTGAAAACTCTCATCTCTGTTGAATTGCCTATTGCGTGGCCAGTGATCCTGACCGGCGTACGCGTTTCTGCCCAAATGGTGATGGGCGTCGCCGCAGTGGTTTCCTATGCACTGGGCCCGGGCCTAGGTGGCTTTATCTTCCAAGGCCTCTCTCGCCTTGGTGGTGCCAATGCCTTGGAATCTGTCGTAGTCGGCGTCGTTGGCGTCGTGATTCTTGCGCTCATTCTTGACTTGATTTTGCTCGGCATTGGCCGACTGACTACCCCGCGAGGTATCCGTGTCTGAAAATAAGAATTCCGAAACTTTGACCGCCCAGAACGTCACCGGCGCGTCAATCATGCTCGAAGAAGTAACTAAGACTTACCCGGGGCAAAAGAAGTCAGCAGTCGGTGGGCTCACCTTAGAGATTCCCGCTGGTTCTATCGTGATGTTCGTTGGCCCTTCCGGCTGTGGCAAAACCACAACTTTGAAGATGATCAACCGGTTGATTGAGCCCACCAGCGGGAAAATTGTGATCAACGGAGAAGACGTCACCGACATGAACGGTGACGAACTGCGTCGACGCATCGGTTATGTCATCCAGGCCGGCGGCCTTTTCCCACATATGACCGTGGCAACCAATATCGCCATGGTTCCCAAAATGTTGGGATGGTCCAAGGAAAAGATCGCTGCTCGCGTTGACGAACTCCTTGAGTTGGTTTCTTTGGATCCAGAACTTTACCGCGACCGATTCCCGAAGGAACTTTCCGGCGGTCAGCAACAGCGCGTTGGTGTGGCTCGTGCTCTGGCTGCTGATCCACCTGTCTTGCTCATGGACGAACCTTTCGGCGCGGTGGACCCAATTACCCGCCAGCGCTTGCAGGATGAGTTGCTCAATATCCAGTCCGAGGTCCAGAAGACCATCGTTTGTGTGACCCACGATTTTGACGAAGCGGTAAAGCTTGGCGACTGGATCGCGATCTTCAATGAGGGTGCGCAACTGGAACAGTACGATTCTCCCGAAAGAATTCTGGCCAATCCTGCTAGTGAATTCGTGGAAAACTTCATCGGTTCCGGTGCAGGCCTCAAACAGCTGACCTTGACCCGTGTTAACGAAGTGAGCCTAGAAGAAGCCATCACCACCACCCCGGGCAAGAACGCTTCCGACGTCCTCTCACAGGTGCAGGGTGCTGGTCGCAAATACGCTGTAGTGCTTGATTCACGAGGCCGACCTTTGCGTCGTTTAGACCGCCGACAGCTTTCACGAGCCGAGATCATTGATGGCACCTATGACCAGAACCTCCCAGTGGTCGGGGAACAAGCAACCCTGAACGATGCGCTGGATACCATGCTGGTGGCCAGCTCGGAGTCGGCTTTGGTCACCGGACGCCGTGATGTGCTTCAGGGTGTGATTACGGTTCAAACCGTGATGGAAGCGATCGCAGCGGCTAATGGTGCGCACGACGGGGGCCATTCCGCACCGGTTGGTCTGAACTCCGGGGCTATCAATGTGGTTGATATCGAAAGTGATGCCACCAAGCCGGACGGTGAACCTGTATGAGTACAGAAAAACGAACCCTGATATGGCAGATTGTAGCCATTGTCGCGGCTTTTGCGGTGCTCATGATCTGGTTATTGACCGCTGACCTAACCGAGACTGAACGTCAGACGCTGGATCCGGCGACCATCTGGGGTTACACCTTAGAGCACCTCAAGCTCACCGTGATTTCTACGGTGATTGTGCTGATCATCGCTATCCCGTTGGGAATTTTGTTAACTCGTCCGAGCCTACGCCGCGCTGCACCTCTCGTACGTGCGATCGCTAACTTTGGCCAGGCTGCCCCGGCCATCGGTGTGATCGTCTTGCTGGCTTTCTGGCTTGGGTTTGGTGCAAGGACGGCGATTGTTTCGCTGGTTATCTATGCCATTTTGCCCGTCCTGTCCAATACGATCGTGGGTCTGCAACAGGTTGATCAGCGCATCGTCGAAGCCGGTCGCGGCATTGGTATGAGCCTGATGGCTGTGCTCTTCAAGGTGGAGCTGCCGCTGGCGGTACCGGTCATGCTTTCCGGCATCCGCACCGCCCTTGTCCTGCTGGTGGGTACTGCCACCCTAGCAACCTTCATCAACGGTGGTGGGTTGGGCATCTTGATCACCACCGGAGTGAACCTGAACCTCAATGTCGTGCTGATTACCGGCTCGATATTGGTCGCGTTACTGGCCTTGACCATTGATTGGCTGGGTCGCGTTGTCGAACAGGTTGCACGGCCGAAGGGACTGTCATGAAAAAATCAATGAAACTGTCCTTGATCTCGATTGCAGCAGTGATCGGATTGACCGGTTGTGGGCTCAGCCCGTCAACGGGAACCGTACCAGCGGTGGGACCAGGAAAGATCCATCCCGTTGCGGATGATGCTGGGCAGACGAAGGTGACGGTGACCTCCAAGTCCTTCACCGAGCAATTGCTCATCGGTAAGATCACGGTCATCGCTATGGAAGCTGCCGGTTACGATGTCACTGACCTGACCAACGTGCCAGGCTCCCAGCCAGCACGACAACTATTGCTTTCTGGGGATTCTAGTCTCCTCTGGGAATACACGGGTACTGCGTGGTTGACCTACCTTGGGCATGAGGAACCGGTCGTCGGCGAACAGGCGCAGTGGGAAGCGGTGAAAGATGAAGACGTCTCCAATGGCATTGACTGGGGAGATCCTGCACCGCTGAATAACACTTACGCGCTAGCCATGAACGAAGAAACGGCCAAGCGCTTGGGGATCACTAAGCTTTCTGAGCTCAAGGACGTTGATCCCAAGGATCTGACCTTCTGTGTCGACCCAGAGTTTAATTCACGTCGTGACGGACTGACACCGATGCTGAAACACTATGGTGTAGATCGTGGCTCCCAGGTGCCCGAGAGCAACATTGGTTTGTATGACGTTGGAGCCATTTATCAAGCGACCGCCGACGGGGCTTGCAACTTTGGTGAAGTGTTCACTACCGATGGTCGAATCAAGGCCTTGAACCTCACGGTCTTGGAAGACGATAAGAAGTATTTCCCGAGCTATAACGCCGCTCCGGCGTTTAATGGTGAGTTCCTCAAGGCGCACCCTGAAGTCGAAGGCATCATGGCACAAATTGCCCCGTTGCTTACCGATGAGGTCTTGATGGACTTGAATTATCAGGTAGACGTGGTTGGTCGTGAACCAGCTGATGTTGCCTTTGAATGGATGGTCGAGCAAGGCTTGGTCTCCAAGCCTTGATCTGTCGCTCGTGACGTAGTGACCATGTGAAAGCTGAACTCCGACTTCTTCGTAGGTCGGAGTTCAGCTTTTGTTGATAAAGGTTCATGCGCGGTTGGTTCTTTTGGCATCGAGTTGTTTGCAAGATAAGAAGTGCGAATGACTTTTGTTCGCTTGCCTGGTGTTGGACCGGTGGTTTTTGGGTTTGGTTCAAAAATATTTTTGTCACTAAAACCTCAGATCAACGTAGAGTTATGCGTCAAATAATGAGACGAGAATGAAACTTTTTGAGAAAACTGGTTGACGCTTCAACTTAATTAGTGCAATACTGGTCTCAGCAAAATAAATTGAAACGTCAACTACATGTTGGCGTCACGAAAGGATTTAGACATGGCTGCAACTGCATTGACCGCTGGTACCTGGAACCTCGACGCATCGCACTCGGAGGTTGGCTTCTCGGTTCGTCACGCCGGCATCTCCAAGGTTCGCGGTAGCTTCACCGAATTCGATGCAACCCTGAACATCGGTGAAACCCTGGAAACCTCCAGCGTTGAAGCAACCGTTCAGATCAACTCGGTCAACACCAAGGACGCAAACCGCGACGGTCACCTCAAGAGCGCTGACTTTTTCGACGGTGAGCAGTTCCCAACCATGAACTTCAAGTCGACCGGCATCAAGGGCGACGCTGATGAATTTGTCTTGGTTGGCGAACTGACCATCCGTGGCGTGGCCAAGGAAGTTGAACTCGAAGTTGAGGTTGGCGGCCAGGCTGTCGACGCCTTCGGTGCAACCCGCGCTGGCTTCTTCGCTTCCACCACCATCTCCCGCAAGGAATTCGGCATCACCTGGAATGCAGCTCTCGAAGCCGGTGGCGTTCTGGTCAGCGACAAGGTCAAGATCGAAATCGACGCTTCCTTCGTGCTTCCAGCAGAAGCCTAAATAACTTCCCGAAAACCGTCATGGGGTTGACGGATTAAGGGCCGATACCGACGAAGCCTCCGAACCAAATCTGGTTCGGAGGCTTCGTCGTTAACTTCTATTTTTCAAGCGGCATACCACTGAATTTAGAAGTCGTAAGTATCGTAAGACTCGTAGGCTGCATCTGGAACAAAGATTGCCAGCAGGATGAATCCGATGAAGCACAGGATAGTGATAGCCGCAAGAATCGTTCCGATCCAACCGGTCACCTTACCAACCGTTGCAGCGGTGTTAAACTCGCGCTCTGCGCGCCTAGCCTTGACGATAGCAATTGGGCCAAGAACGATGCCAAGAACAAACAGCGACAGAATGCCCAGGATCATGGAAGTCTGCGCCAGCTGGTTACCTTCAAGCTGAGCCTGGGCCGAGTAACCTGGGTAGCCATTCTGGTATGGGGATTGCTGGTACTGAGGCTGGGACTGTGGGTACTGGGCGTACTGCTGGTTCTGGCCCTGATTTGGCTGCGCAGAAGTGTAAGGATTCTGTGGTTCACCGTTTGGAGTGGTCATTGCCGCCTGCTTTCAAACTTGTTTGGTCAGTCTATTAAAACAATGCTTGGCGCAAATCTTGAAAAACTGAAGGAAATGTTCCGGTTAGTTAACGGCGCGCTAAGTCAGGAGCGACCGTTTCGTTGATCCTTGAGGAAGATTCTAAACTTATTCATTATGACTTGGGCTTCGTTTTGCGCATATCTTGGGGTGTGCGTCATGGTGACACTTTCTCCTGGACCAGATACTTTCCTTGTCCTGCGCTTTTCATTAGTCCGGCAGGTATACGGAATTGTTGCGGCGCTAGGAATGATGGTCGCCATTTTTGCCTGGGCGACATTGGCTGGAGCCGGGGCGGCCTCAGTGATCCAGCGGTATCCAATCGTTGAAATTGTCATCGCGATACTTGGCGGCTTGTACTTGGTATATCTAGGATGCTCCGGATTCATCAAATCACGAGCAGTGGCTAAGGCTGACAGTGCGATCGCGCGGGTAGAAACACGCAACGGGCCACGCCGAGAAGGGCACTCCGTAAGTAAGTCATTCGGCGCCGGACTACTTTCGGCCGCGCTCAATCCGAAACTTGGACTGCTGTTTCTCGCGATGATGCCTAGTTTTATCCCAGGCGGATCCAATACCTTCATCTGGGGGATGGGGCTGGGGGCGATCTTCGCCTCGGTGGGATTCCTGTACATGTTGCTTCTGAGCACGGTGGCATCAAAAGCGATGTACTGGTTCAAGCGACCTGAGATTGCACTGCGCCTCGAATGGACAGCCTGCGCGGCCCTGTTCCTTATGGGCATTGGGGTGCTTATTAGCGCGTTTAGATAGCGGCTTTAAATAGTGCAACAAGCTGTTGCACTGATGTTTTGAAATGTGGTTCGCCTCAGCGGCTGTGGTGCTTCTCTCCACTGTTCTTGGCCCATAGCGCATGGGTAGAAGTCGCGAGAATGACCAGTACCACGCTGGCGATCAACCCGTATCCAAAGATCTGCGCATAGTGCCCTTGTTCCGCGAGGGCTGCAGTGAGATACGTGGCAATTGAGGCTCCGACAAAGAGAGAAAACACGAAGAACGATACCGTGGTCGCTCGTGCGGTGGGAGCGATATCGGTAGCCCATCCCTGCATTGATGAGTGCATGATGGCATTCGTTGCGCCTAAAAGTAAGGCGGTAATTGTGTACGAAGCGGTGGAGGGCCAGAAGGCTGAGGGCAGAAAGGCTCCGCACAATACCAAGCCACCGCAGCCAATGAGCCACGTTCGGGAGAATCGGCTCACAAGAGAACGCATTAATCGGGCACCTAAAATCACGCCGAGGGCAAAACCGCACCCCAATAGTCCTGCCATCTCTAAAGATATACCGGAGTGCTGCAAAGCTGGAACAACGTAGCTCAGTAAGCCCATGAGCAAGCCACCTTCGAGGAAGACGATGGCGTACAACGCTAAGTTCATGGGTCGCAGGGCTGCTACCAGGCTAAAGGCTGCGCGTGTATGCTCGGGTTCTTGTACCCGGCGCAAAGCGTAGAGTGCCGCAACACATCCCAAAGCCGGGAGTGCAAAAACAAGACGCCAATCCAGATAGGTGGCCAGGGATCCGGCCGACACGGTCGCCAACGTGGTGCCGAGTGAAGAATAGATTTGAAGATCGGATAGTCCTCGTGCCCGGTGAACACCCTGACGGGTATCGCCCAAGAGGGTCAGCAGCGTCGGGTAAAGCGCGCCGAACATGAGCCCGGTGAAACAGCGTGCAACAAGCAGTGGTACATAATCGCTGAACATGATGCTTGCCAAAGCGCCGGCGCCGGCACCAATCAGCGCCAGGCGCAGCACTAAAAGTCTGCCGAAGCGGTCACTGACTAGTCCCCACAGTGGTTGACCGATGGCGTAAAACAACGAGTAGGCTGCGATGAGTTGCACCGCTTGTGCAAAATCTAAAGAGGTACCTAAAGACAAGGCCAGCAACATTGGTGGTGTGCCGTAGCGGTCAAAAAACGAAAGAAAACCAATGAAGCGCAGTGCCGAATCGGGAACGGAGTGTACCGGTGTCCGTGGGTGCTGCTTGGCCATGGGAGTCCTTCAAGAATTGCTTGAGCCTACTCACCTATGTAAACAGATGCATCCCAAAATTCTGCGACTGACTTGCCTGAGCCGAATGTGTGGTGGAGGCGCGACTTCCCGACTGATTCTCCACGATCTGACCATCACGCATGGTGATGAGTCGATCTGCTAACCCCTGCGAGTCGTAATCGTGGGTCACGAGCACTACCGCGGTGCCGCTTTTGGCTTCGGTACGCAGGATTTCATGAATTGTGTCGCGGCTGGCCGCATCCAGTGAGGCTAGTGGTTCGTCAAGCAGAAGTATGGGAGAGGTTTGCGCCAGCCCTTGGGCGATGAGCGTACGTTGTCGCTGGCCGCCAGAAAGCTCGGTGAAACTACGACGTTCAAATCCCTGTAGACCCACACGGGTTAGGGCATTCTTCACCGTTTCTTTGCGCTGTGCGCGGGAAGTACGAGTGCGCCACGTCCCCATGGAAACCACATCTGCAACGCTCAGGGGAAGCCCCGCGGGAGTGTTGGGCCGCTGGACGACTAGCGCCACCGGCGCGGTGCGTTCGACTCGACCGTGACTTGGAATGTTGATCCCTGCCATGAGCTCGAGCAATGTTGATTTTCCTGAACCGTTGGCACCGGTAATTGCAAGAATTTCACCAGCATGTACTAAGAGGGATACCTCGTGCAGTACCTGCTCGCGCTCATAGGAGAAGCATGCTGAGTCATTGCGAATCAAAGAAGGGGAACTAGTCATACTCCCAGTGTAGCAATTGATAATGATTCTCATTTAAGGTTACGCTTATCGTCGTGTTCATCAATCCCTTAGCATCCGAGTTCATGGAGCGCGCCCTCATCGGCGGAAGTTTAGTTGCCATTATTTGCGCAATTGCCGGTACCTGGGTAGTAATCCGCGGTATGGCATTCCTTGGAGAAGCCATAGGTCACGGCATGCTGCCCGGCGTAGCACTGGCCACCGTCCTAGGATTCCCGGTCATGATCGGTGCCGGCATCAGTGCGGTCGTCATGACCGGCGTACTCGGGGCAATGCAACGAAAAGGCAAGATCTCCTATGACACCAGCATCGGCCTGGTCTTTGTAGGCATGCTCTCCTTGGGAATCATCATCGTCTCCCACTCACGTAGCTTTGCCACCGATGCCACCAGCATGCTCTTCGGCGACATTCTGGCAGTCTCCACCGCGGACCTAACTCTCTTAGTTGTTGCTCTACTACTGAGCCTTGCCATCGCCACGAAGTTCCATCGTGCCTTTGTCGCCAGTGCCTTTGATATCCGCATCGCACAAACCTTGGGACTTCGGCCCGGACTAGCGCAGATCATGTTGGTCGCCCTGGTCGCCCTAGCAATCACCGCATCTTTCCGATCGGTTGGCACACTCCTGGTGATCGGAATGCTGCTGGCCCCGGTGGTGGCCGCCAAAGTATGGGTCACCCGGATCCCGGTCATCATGGTGCTGGCTGCAGTGATTGGGATGCTCAGTGTTCTGGGAGGCCTACTGATCTCCTGGTACGCCCAAACGGCTGCAGGCCCATCGATCTCCTGCCTGGCCATCGTGTTCGCAGGGCTCTCAGCACTGGCCCGCCGATTACTTGTGCGAAACCAAGATGCACACCACAAGACATCCAAAGACCTATCCCTCCAACGTGAAAGTGCTAAATGAAGTCCAAGATCAACGGATTTACCGCAGTTCTCCTCAGCGGATTCCTGCTGACAGGATGCGCGTCGACTCCGTCGGCTCCAAACGAAGAAAGCTCTGCCGAGCCCGCGGACCACGGTGCAGTAGAAGGTGCACGAGAAATGGCCGAAGCGCCCCTGCACCTAGTAACAGTAGACGCCACGGGTAAGACAGGAATGTCGGACCTACTGAGCAGCGAAGAAACTGACTTGTCGTCCCTATCAAATATCAAAAATTTGGATACCGACGGACGCTACCTCTTTGCCGATACCAATAAAGGTGTAGACATCGTAGACAGTGGAATGTGGAGCTGGAACCACACCGATCATTTCCACTACTACCGTGCTGCTGCTCAGGAAGTCGGCCACGTAACAGGCCAAGGACCTGCGCGGATCATCGGTGGACCACTGTCCACCGCAGGCAGTACCGGAGTGTTCTTCCCCGAAACAGGCAAAGGGATATTACTCAATAATGCCGAGCTTGCTCAGGGACGAATTGCCGAACAGTTCAGCACCGAAACAACTGCCCACAAAGGCATTCTCGCTCCCTTAGGCGAGGGCGCAATTCAAAGCGAACCAGCAAGCGGCTCAACGCCAGCACAGGTGTACTACCTAGATGCTCAAGGTCAACGCGTCGACGGATCGACTGCCGAATGCGCTAACCCCGCCGATGCCACGCAGACTGCTGCAGGGCTAGCCATCGCCTGCGACCAAGGAATCCTGGTTGCTTCCGAAGCAGAAGCAGGAGGACTTGAATTCTCTTTGGTGAAGTACCCCAAGGGTACCGCCGCTGATGAACGTGCAGTAGAGCTTGACCACCGCAAATCGCGACCCGTCGTGGCTGCGGTGGCTGGCGATAGTGGCGCGTGGGTTATCAATACTCGAGACCTGACGATCAATAAAGTCATGACCGATCAGAAGCTACTCAACGTTGTTGCCGTCGGCGATGCCGACGGTCACGTGGTGGCACTGGATGATCAGGGTCGCGTACAGGTGTACTCAACCAAAGCCGACAAGGTCATTGGCACTACCGAGGCATTGTTGAAGAAGAGTCTGAAGGATCCCGTGGCCATGGAGAGCGTGAACCTTGTCCTTGACGCCCAACGCGCTTATGTTAATGCGCCGGCTGAAGGGCAAGTCTATGAAATCGACTTCGCCGACTCGGCACGCATTGCCCGAACGCTGACCCCCAGCATTGCTCCAACGTGGATGACTCAGGTGGGAAATTGATCAGTCGCAAGCACCATCCATTCAAAGCGCTAGCGGCCCTGCTCCTGGTGCCACTGATCTTGACCGGTTGCGCAGCAACAGCCCAAGAAGATCAACAGCCCAGCGTCGTGGTGACAACGAACATCCTTGCCGATGTCGTGCAGAACTTGGTTGGCGACCAAGCGCAGGTTCACACCTTGATGCCTGCTAACGTGGATCCCCATTCCTTCGAGATTTCAGCCCAACAAGCCGCCTTACTCAACGATGCAGACCTGGTCGTATCCAATGGTCTCAATCTTGAAGAGGGGCTGCAGAATCAGTTGGAAGCGGTCGATGCTGCGGGCAAGGACCATTTTGTCGCCACGGATCATGTGCAGGTCCTCAATGTTTCTGGATCTAGTGGGGCAGCGGATCCGCACTTTTGGACTGACCCAGTGCAAATGATTAGCGTGGTCGATGCCTTAGCTACAGATCTCCAGGAACTTCCCGGCATCCAGCCAGAGCAACTGAACGAAGACACTCAGTCCTATCGCGGCGAGCTGACCGCGCTGGAGCAACAGATGTCTGACTCTTTCAACCAGATTCCAGAAGAGTCTCGCGCACTGGTGACCAATCATCACGTCTTTGGATACCTCAGCAAGCGCTTTGGCTTTCGCACCGTTGGTGCGGTGATCCCCTCTGGGACCACGCTAGCTTCACCGAGCGCAGCCGATTTGGCTTCGTTGGCAGAAGCCATCCGCACCTCGAAGGTTTCAGCGATCTTTGTTGAATCCGCCCAGCCCGACAAATTAGCTCGCGCCCTGGCTGATGAAGCGAACATCGATGTTCAGATTGTGCACCTGTATTCAGAGTCGCTGACCCTACCGGGCGAACCCGCCTACAGCTACCTAAAAATGATGCAAGTCAACACCGAAAAAATTACCCAAGCATTGCGCAACTAAGCGCAGTAAGAAAGGAATCATGAATCTCATCTCTCATCGCACCCTCAAGGTCGGCTCATCACTAGCCGTCCTCGGCCTACTGGCCACCGGATGCTCGGCGCAAAGCGCAGCCGACTCCACCGACGCATCAACCTCGCCGAGAGTCGCAGTGACCTACGCCAATGGTGCCGCGGTCTTAGATGGCAAGAGCCTGGAAGTGCTCAAAACCTTTGATACCGAAGAGTTCACCCGACTGAATTCTGCAGGTGATGGCAAAAACTTCCTGCTCACCACCTCCAAAGGATTCCAGGTACTTGATGCCAGCACCCCCGAGCTGACCGAAGCGACCTTCGCCGCCTCAGCTGCCGGACACGTGGTTCCACACGCAGGGAAGACCGCCCTCTTTGATGACGGCAGCGGAGTCACCACAATCTTTGACACCAATAAACTGGCCGAGGATGAAGGAAAACTACCTGAGGTAGAGACCATCCAATCGCCAGCTCACCACGGTGTGTCCGTGGCAATGGAAGACGGAACGGTACTGACCACCATTGGCGATGCCTCCACGCGCACCGGCGTACAGCAGCTTGATGCCCAGCACAAGAAGATCGCCGAAAACACCGACTGCCCGGCTGTTCACGGCGAAGGAACCGCTGCCGATGGCCGCGCAGTGTTCGGGTGTGCAGATGGAGCACTGGTATTTGCCGACGGGAAATTCACCAAGCTCACCGCACCGGATGAGTACGGTCGCATGGGTAATGCCTACGTCTCACCAACCAGCGAATTGGTGATCGGCGACTACCAGAATGATCCTGATGCAGAAGGAAACCTGCTGCACCAGATCACCCTGATCGACACTGCGAAGCCTAGCTACCAGGTTGCCGATTTGCCTGACGGAATTGAATACACCTGGCGTGGGGTCGCTCGTGGCCCTGAGGATCTCGGTTACCTTTTGGGTACCGACGGTAAGATCCACGTGATTGACCCGAGCACCGGAAAGATCACCCGAAGCATCGATGCCATTGATGGGTGGGAAGGCCCATCGCAGTGGCAGGAAGCCCACCCAGCATTGCGTATTGACGGTAATACCGCCTATGTCAGCGAACCAGCCAAAAAGACGGTGCATGCCATCGATCTAGAGTCTGGCAATGAGACTGCCTCCGTAGTGTTGGACACCGAGCCTAACGAATTGGCAGTGACCACCAAGTAGCGTTTGCAGCCAAAAAGTGGCCGATTCTCCACCCCAAAACAGGGGAGGGAATCGGCCACTTTTAGTAGGTCGTACTACAGACCGCGAACCATCAGCACGTCCAAGGTGCGTGGGCCGTGGACCCCTTCAACACGTTCCAGCTCGATATCACTGGTGGCCGATGGGCCAGAAATCCAGGTCAACGGGCGGGTGATGCTCAATCGTGGCATGGCCTCGGGCAGTAATTGCACGATCGTGGAGACTGGCACGATGCACACGTGGTGATCGGGGACCAGCGAAATCGCGCGACGACCCTGATCGGGTTGGCCATCGAGGATGATGGTTCCTGACTCGGCAACAGAGACCGCCGAAGAAGTGACCACTGCGCTGGTGGCATCCAGCTCGGCCACGCTCAAACGAGCCCCCGGGGCATCCAATCGAAGTTCTACCTCGGAACCCATGGCAGAAAGCCATCCAGCATCCAACCCTTGCGGGTAGACCACGCTGCTGGCGTCCTTAAGCTTGGAAGCCACAAATTCAGGAATCTGCTCTGCTTCAATGACGTCAACATCTGCCTTGTAGTCCACCAAACGGTCTACCAACAGTTCAATGAGCTGCTCTTGGCTCATCGTGGACGTGGTGCGATATTCACGAGGAACTTCTTCGGTCGCGGGCGTATCGGCCAAGGCCGTACGGATGCGGCCTAGGATTTCATCTTTCGCGCTCACTTGGACTCCTTTTCGTCGCTCCACCAGTCGCGGAAGGACTTGTTCGGTGGGGCTGGAATATCGCGGCTCTGAGTCCACCCGGCGGCGATGCCCGGCAACTTCTTGATCTTCTTATCCTTGCCGGCAGCCAAACGTCCCAGCGGTAACGCCTTTTCGAGCAGACCAATATTCTTGCCCTTGCCCAAGGCCCAGGAACCGCCCTTCATCAGCAGGTCCATCTGGGTCGGGAGCTTGTGCTTCTCGCGTTTGGCGTCCACGTCTTCACCACGGAGGTGCACGAGGATTTCAGGGATGTTGATCTTCACTGGGCAGGCTTCATAACAAGCACCACACAGTGAGGAAGCGTAAGGCAGGGAACCGTTTTCTTCGACCTCAATGCCGGTGAGCAGTGGGGAGAGGATTGCGCCGATCGGGCCCGGGTAGGTCGAACCGTAGGCGTGGCCACCGGTGCGCTCATAGACTGGGCAGACGTTCATGCAGGCCGAGCAACGGATGCAGTTCAGTGCCGTGCGACCAAAGCGGTCCGCCAGGGCACGTGTACGTCCATTATCAAGCAACACAATATGCACGTTCTGCGGGCCATCATCCTCGGTGACACCGGTCCACAGCGAGGTGTAAGGGTTCATGCGCTCGCCGGTGGAGGACCGGGGTAGTAGTTGCATGAAGACCTCAATGTCTTCCCAGTGTGGCAGGACCTTTTCGATACCCATGACGGTGATCAGGGTTTCGGGCAGGGTCAGGCACATGCGGCCATTGCCTTCTGATTCCACAACGCCCAGGGTGCCGGTATCGGCCAGTGCGAAGTTGGCACCGGAGATGGCGACCTTGGCGGCGAGGAACTTCTTGCGCAGGTGAGCGCGGGCCGCTTCGGCTAGCTTGGCTGGTTCATCGGTGAGGTTCGGGTCAACCACAGGCATCTCTTTGAGGAAGATGTCGCGCACTTCGGTGCGGTTTTTGTGGATGGCCGGGACCAGGATATGGCTTGGCTTATCGTGGCCCAGCTGAACAATGAGTTCGGCGAGGTCGGTTTCGAAGGCGTCGATGCCTTCGCTTTCTAGATGTTCGTTCAGGCCGATTTCCTGGGTGGCCATGGACTTGACCTTGACCACCTCGGTAGCGCCGGTGCCACGGACCAGATCGGTGACGATCTTATTGGCTTCGTCAGCGTCACGAGCCCAGTGGACCACGCCGCCGCGGGCGGTGAAGTTCTTTTCAAATTCCAGCAGCCTCTCTTCGAGAGTGGCCATGGAATTGTTCTTGATGGTGCTGCCGGCATCACGCAGTGCTTCCCAGTCGGGAAGTTCCCCGACAACCTTCAGACGCTTGTCACGAATGGTGTGGGTCGCGTGGCGCAGGTTCTTGCGCATCTGGGTGTTGCCCAGTTCGCGATGTGCAGCCTTGGGGAAGGGCTCTTGCTCGAACAGGTTGCCCTGTCCGCCGGCAGGCATGCCGAGGAATACCTGAGTCACAGTGACACCGTCTCTTCCATGGTGCTGGCCAGGATGTCGGCCAGGTGCAAGGTCTTTGGCTTGGCGCCGGTACGTGAGAGGCCACCGCCGATGTGCATCAGGCAGGAAGCATCGCCACCGGAGCACGCGGAGGCACCGGTTGAGCAGATGTTTTTCACCTTGTCTTCGAGCATTGCCGAAGAGACATCAGCGTTCTTGATGGAGAAGGTGCCACCAAAGCCGCAACACTGGTCGGCTTCTGGTAGCTCGTTGACGGTGATGCCGCCGACGGTCTTGAGCAGATCCAGCTGACGGTCACCCAAACCTAGCGAACGCATGCCGTGGCAGGAGGGGTGGTAGGTGATGGTTTCGGGGAAATAGCTGCCCAATTGTTCGGCCGCGTTGGTGATGCCCAGAACGTCAACCAACAGCTGGGTCAGTTCATAGGTGCGCGCGCCGACTGCCTTAGCTCGTTCTTTGAGTTCTGGTTTGCCCAAGCGATCAGCGAGGTAGGGGTGCTGGTGCTTAACCGAAGCAACGCAGGAGCCCGAGGGGGCAACCGCGACGTCATAGTCTTCGGTGTCAAAGGCGTTGATGTGGTTTTCGACAACGGGCAAAGCTTCGGGCATGTAGCCGGAGTTCATGTGCATTTGCCCACAACAGGCTTGCGCCTTCGGGAAAATTACTTCATGACCCAAGCGTTCCAGGATTTTCACGGTCGACTTGGCTGTTTCCGGGTACATAGCGTCCACGATGCACGTGGCAAAGAGAGCTATTCGCATAATAAATGACTCTTTCAGGTGTGGTCTGACCATACTATGCGACAAGTTTTGTAATAGTCAAGACTTGTTGTGATGACACTCACGTTGTACTCTTGGTGGTCGGACCACATATGGTCAGACCAACACTCGAGCAAGGACGCCCACACCGTGTTTACTCCCTCCACCGAACCCATAGCTGGGAGCGTTGCGATCTCTGCACTGATCGCACTGATTCCCCTCCTCACATTTTTTGTACTGCTAGCAGTGATCAAAACCAAGGCCCACTGGGCCGGTTTGGGATCATTGGCGGTAGCCATTATCGTCGCCATCCTGGGCTGGAAGATGCCGGTCGGCATGGCCCTGAATTCAGGGATCATGGGCATGGTCTTTGGCGCCTTCCCGATCGTCTGGATCGTGGTCATGGCCATCTTCCTCTACCAAGTCACCGTGAAATCCGGTCGCTTTGAAGACCTGCGTCGCGTCTTTGACGTGATCGGTGGCGGGGATGTGCGTATCCAGGCCGTGCTGATTGCTTTCTGTTTCGGTGGACTTCTTGAAGCCCTGGCCGGTTTTGGTGCTCCGGTAGCCATTACCGCCACCATGCTCTTGGCCCTCGGGCTCTCGCCATTGCGCGCAGCCTGCGCGGTGCTCATTGCTAATACCGCTCCGGTAGCCTTCGGCGCCGTGGCAATTCCGATCACCACGGCCGGCGCGCTGACCGGCATCCCTGCCCATGAAATCGGTGCAGTCGTCGGCCACCAGTCGCCGCTGCTGGCATTGTTTGTTCCCACCATCTTGGTGCTGATTCTTGATGGCTGGCGCGGTGTTCGTCAGGTCTTGCCTGCCACCATGACCATTGGTATTTCCTTCGGTATCGCTCAGTGGCTGTGCTCGACCTACTTCTCGTATGAACTCACCGACATTGTCGCCTCCCTGGTCGGCCTGGCAGCTGCTGTGATCCTGCTTCGCTTCTGGAGCCCGAAGGGTGCCGAGGAAGCTCGCGCCCGAGTGCTGACCCCGGAAGCTGCGGCAATCCCTGTGGAGCAAGGAACCAAGCTGCATCCCGGTAACACCTGGATGGCGTTGTTCCCATACCTCTTGGTGATCGTGATCTTCGGTCTGGCCAAGCTGTGGAAGCTGGGGATTGATATTCCGGCATGGTTGGCCAGCACCGACATCAAGTTCGGTTGGCCAGGACTGCACGGGCAGGTGGTTGATGCCAATGGTCAAGCAGTCTCCTCGACCATGTACACCTTCTCCTGGCTGTCCTCGCCAGGTACCCTGCTGCTGATCACTGGTGTGATCGTAGCCTTTGTTTACTCGCGCAATACCGATGGTGGCAAGTACGCAATGACCTTCGGCGAGGGCCTCGCTGAAATCGGCAAGACCATCTACAACATGCGTTTCGCCGCGCTGACCATCCTTTCGGTCCTCGGGCTGGCCTACGTGATGAACCTGTCCGGTCAGACCATTACCGTGGGAACCTGGCTGGCTGGCGCCGGCGGATTCTTCGCCTTCCTCTCACCAATCTTGGGCTGGATCGGCACCGCGGTGACCGGTTCAGATACCTCGGCCAACGCCCTGTTTGCTAAGTTGCAGCAGACCGCTGGTGTGAACGCAGGCATCGATCCGCACCTGCTGGTAGCTGCTAACACCTCCGGTGGTGTGGTTGGCAAGCTGATTTCCCCGCAGAACCTGGCAATTGCCGCAACCAGCGTGAAGATGGAAGGTCAAGAATCGGTGATCCTGAAGAAGGTTGCCGGTTGGTCGGTCGGCATGCTGCTGGTGCTGTGCTGCTTGGTCTACCTGCAGTCCACTCCGGTGCTTTCATGGATGCTTCCTTAGCCAAGTGAACGGCTAAAATAGATCCAATGCCAGTAAACCCAGCTCCGCGTGCGTACCAGATTGTTCTTCAAGCCATTGAGGAAGATCTACGCACTGAGAAGTTATCCGTGGGAGATCAACTTCCCGGTGAACGTGCGCTCGCGGAGCAACATGGGATCTCTCGTGCTTCGGTACGCGATGCCATCCGCATCCTTGACGTGATGGGCATCATTAAGACCTCCACCGGTTCCGGCCCGAACTCCGGGGCAGTGATTGTCTCCAACCCGTCGGCCGGAATTTCTCAAGCCTTGCGCCTGCACCTAGCGGCCAAGGGGATCAACGTTCGTGAGATTGTTGAATCCCGCATCCTGCTAGAAACTTGGGCAGCACAGATGAACCCGCGCGATCCCATCCACGCGCAACAGGTGATTGACCGCACCGCGGTGCTGATCATGCGCATGGATGATGCCCAACTCTCGCGTGAAGCCTTCCACCGCATTGATGCCGAATTCCATGTGCTGCTCGCCTCCATGGCCGGCAACTCGGTGGTCGAATCCATGATGGAATCGCTGCGCAATTCAATCAGCGATTACGTCTCCGACTCGGTGCCCAGCGATGAGGCATGGCAGCCGGTGGTGCGCGTTCTGCGCCGCCAGCACAAGGCCATCCACCACGCCTTCGCCACCGGGCAGCGCGAGCGGGCAGCTCAACTGCTTGAAGAGCACATCAACTGGTTCTATTCGCAGACACGCTAAAAAGTTCGGCCCCTTGTGGGGCCTTATTTTTTTGCCCGTGGAGGCTCAGGTTCGTCGAATATCAGCCGTTATCCACGGGCCGGCGGCAGCGTGCGCCGAGAGAAAGCACGGTAGGCGGCCGCGATCGAGGTTTCGAAGGTGCCCGCGTACTCGATCAAGTCCGGAGCCTGCCCCCACTGCGCGCGAAGACCGTCATTCAGCGCCAGAATATGCAGGACCATGGCTAGCGGTTGTTGGTCGGGAAGTAGTTCGCCGCGCTTAATGCCTTCGTCAAAGACTGGAACTAAGCGTTCGACTGCCAAGCGGAGCCGACCTTCAAGGTGCGCGGTGGCGGGGTTATTTTCGATCATTCCGGCACCACTGAGCATGGCGCGGAAGCGTAAATACTCTGGTTCAGCGCAGGCGGCTTTCACCGAGGCAATGAGCGCGTGCAAGAATTCGGCCACCGAATCAAAGGTGCCGGTCACCGGCGCGTAGACCTCTTCGCGGCGCTCAATAACAGCCAGGAAGAGCTTTTCTTTTGAGGGGAAGTGGTGGATCAATCCGGCGTCGGTCATGCCAGCATCCTTGGCGATATCGGCGATGCGAGTGCCTTCGTATCCGCGTCGAGCAAAGCGGCGAACTGCCGCATCTAGGATTCTTTCGCGTCGTTTCGCACTGTTCCTATTGATGTTGTCGCCACTTCGCGCCATCATTCATTCGAAAGGATCCGGAATGCCACGCAACACTGCCGCCCCGCCCGCACAGCGTTCATCCATCAGGAAAATCTCCCTGTTGGCATTGATTGAATTCGCCACCTTCGGCGCGCTGGTCGCCCCGATGGCCGCCGCGCTGTCACTGAAGGTGCTCGAACTGGTCCCGAGCGGCCAAAAAGAAGCATCCGTTGCACTGGTCACCGCGGTCGGCGGTGCCACCGCGCTGATCACCAATCCATTGTTCGGCGGGCTCTCGGACCGAACCAGGAGCCGGTTTGGCCGGCGCCGCCCCTGGATTTTTGGTGGCATCCTGGTTGGTCTGCTCGCCTCGGGACTGATGCTGGTTTCTACCAGTATCCCAATGCTCGTCATCGCTTGGGCGCTGGCTCAGGCCGGATACAACGCGGTCTTCGCCTCACTGAACGCGATGCTTGCCGAGCAGATCCCCGATCATGAACGGGGCAAAGCCTCCGGGATCTTCGGAGCCGCCTCGGCACTGGGCCCACTCTCCGCTTATGCGATCGCGGCGCTGGGTGCAGGCAGCCTGCCGATCATGTTCTTAGCGATGCCAGCGCTCGCCGCGGTCATCGTCGTCATTACCTGTCTGATCGTCAAAGATCCACCGCCAACAAGTGCGAGCACCCCGCGGATGAGCATCTCAGCCATCTTCACCTCCTTCATCTTTGACCCACGGCAAGCCCCAAATTTCGCCTTCCTCGCCCTGCAACGCTTCATCATGCAGACCGGTTACACGCTGGTGGGTGGCTTCGGGCTGTTCTTCATCATGCTCCGACTGAAGATGCCGGTGGAAGAAGCGACGCAGCTATCGCTGATGACCGCCATGTTTTCCATGGTGCTCATGGCGACGGTGTCGTGGGCGGTAGGCATGTTTGTTTCGCGTCGCGGATCCTACGGCGGCACGCTGTTCGTCTCGATCGGCCTGATGATCACCAGCCTGGTACTCACCGCATTCACCGACGAGCTGACGGTGTACCTGCTGGGGGTCGCGTTGTCCGGCATTGCCATGGGTGGCTACTACTCGGTTGACCTTGCCCTGGCGATGCGCGCACTGCCTAAGGGGAATGAAGGTAAGTTCCTCGGGATTTTCAATATGGCCAAGACCCTGCCTCAAACTATCGCCCCAGCCATGGCCCCGGCGCTGTTGCTGATCGGCAGCGGGGATCCAATTGCTGGGGGAGAACAGAACTACCTGGCGCTCTACCTGTGTGCGGCCGCCGCCGTGTTGCTCTCCTGCCTCGCGGTACTTGGTTTCCGCACGATCCTTTCCGCCCGGGCGGGCGAGGTCGAGGCAGGCGAGATTGAGGCTGCATCATTGTCCGTACCCGAGGCCGCCCCGGTCGCTGAACGAATCCCCGCCGAACGAAGCTAAGCCCAACTGAAAATTAGGAACCATCTCATGCATAATCCAACCACCCTTTCACTCGACGGCCTGGTCAATTTCCGCGAGCTGGGCGGAATCACCACCGCACACGGTACGATCCGCCACGGGGTACTCTTCCGCTCGGAATCAGTCTCCGACCTGAGCGAGGTCGGACGCCAGGATCTTGCCTCAAGCAGGATCCAGACCGTCATTGACCTGCGTAGCAAAGCCGAAGTGCAGCGAGCTCCCGGCCTGGCTACCGATTCACTGACCCCGCGCCTGGTCGCGCTGCCGTTGCTCGACGGGGCGATGCCCACTTCAGTAACGCAGTTGCCAACCCTGGAAACCATCTACCAGCAACTGGTGTCCGAGAGTGGTGCGGCGTTCGCTCGGGCTGCAGGCACCGTCGCGGATGCCGATGGTGGGGTGCTGATCCACTGCACCGCGGGCAAGGACCGGACCGGACTGGCCGTCGCGCTCACCCTACTGGCCGTTGGCGCCGACCTAGATCAGGTGCGAGCCGACTACCTTGTCTCCAGTCAGCATCTTGCCGGTGCCTGGGCAGAGCGAATGCTTGCCGGGGCTCGCGCCCACGGTGTGGAAATCCCGGACACTGAAGCGGCCCGCGAGCTGATCTTCGGGACCTCCCAAATTGCCTTCGACAAGGCGGTGGAGCGGGTCCAGAACGACTTCGGTAGCGCGGAAGCGTACCTGCTGAAGCATGGGCTGTTGGATGTTCAGCTGGAACGGCTGAACTCGCGACTGGTGGAAAGCTAAAAACAACGACACCATGAAGACAAGTACCAATGTAGAAACCATTGAACACCTCGTACAGCGCATGACCCTGGCCGAAAAGGCCGGCGCCCTGCTCGCCGCCCGGATCACCCTGAACCCCGACGGCACTGTCTGGGAGGGCGGCCGGGACGAGTCGCCCTGGGGGTTCACCCCGACTCGTGAGCTGATCGTTGAACGCATGGTCGGCCACGTCGGCCTCATGAACACCCCCAGCGTGCGCGCACTGGCTGAATGGAACGTCGCGCTGCAGGAACTGGCGGCGCAGACCCGGCTGGGCATCCCGGTCTCGGTCGGTGCCGATCCGACCCATGGCCGGGCGCGCAACGCGCAGGTCAGCCAGTCCGGGGCAGGATTCAGCGAGATCACCGAACCGATCGGCCTGGCCGCGACCGCCGACCCGGAACTGGTGGAAGAAGCCGCGCGCATGATGGCCCGCGAACTGCGGGCCGTGGGCATCCACATTGCGGTGCATCCCATGGCCGACCTAGCCACCGAACCGCGATGGGCGCGGGTTTCCGGGACCTTCGGCGAGAGTCCGGAGCTGGCGGCCGAAATGACTGCAGCCTTCGTGCGCGGGCTGCAATCCGGCGGCGCGCAGGATCGTGTGCTGGCCACAGCGAAGCACTTCCCGGGCGGAGGACCGCAACACGAGGGCTGGGATTCGCACTTCGAAAAAGGAAGCAACACCGTATATCCCGGCGGACGGTTCAACAGCCACCTGGAACCATTCGCTGCGGCGATTCGAGAAGGCGTGGCCATGATGATGCCCGGGTACGCGGCACCCGTGGGTACCGGTTTTGAGGAGGTTGGCTTCGCGTTCCAGCACGGCATCATCACCGAGCTGCTGCGAGAACAGATGGGCTTTGACGGGGTGGTGGTCACCGACTTCAACATTGTCACCGGCATGCGGGTGCCGAAGCTGGGCCTCGAACTGCCGGTGCGTGCGTGGGGAATGCTCGACGTGCCGCCTGTGGAACGTGTCGGCATGCTCTTTGCCGCCGGGGTCGACCAGCTGGGCGGCGAAGATGACCCGTCACTGATCCCGCAGGCGGTGGAGCGTGGGTTGGTCACCGAGGAACGTCTGGATCTATCGGTGGCACGGGTGCTGCGTGATAAGCAGCGCCTGGGCCTGCTTGATGGGTTGCTCGGCAAACCTGCCGAAGACTCGAATGAGAGCATCAGCGTGAGTGGACAGATTGGTGGCGTGCTGCCAGCAGAGCAGATCGGCGAGGTCGTTGCGACGGCGCAGAACCTGGCGCTGGCTCGCAAAGTGCAGGCTGCCTCCGTGGTCGCGCTCGCCGGAGCGCCGTTGCAATTGCCGGCCCGACCGAAGCTCTACGTTGAGGGTATCGATCCAGAGGTAGCGAGCAAATTCGGTGAGGTGGTTGAAGATCCGCGACTGGCGGACGCTTCGATCCTGCGCATTGATGCGCCCTACGATGTACTTCCGCCGGGGTCGATGGAAGCGCACTTCCACCAGGGGACACTGGAATTTTCAGCCGATACCATTGCGCATATCGCCGAGATTGCCTCCATTGTGCCGACCGTCCTTGATGTGTTCTTAGAGCGCGCGGCGGTGCTGACACCGTTTACCGAACTGCCACTGGCGGCGTTGATCGGCACTTTCGGGGTGTCCGACGAGGTGCTGCTGGAGGCTGCCACCGGCGCCGCCAAAGTGTCAGGCAAACTGCCCTTTGATATTCCGCGCTCTGACGCAGCGGTCCGCGCCGCGCGGGAGGACGTGCCCTTCGATACCGAAGACCCGGTCTATCGCTTTGGTCATGGGCTGCGCTGGTAGCGTTTTTCGAGGATGCCCGGGGCCGGCGACGGCTCCGGGCATCCTGTCGGGTGTTACGTGCCCAGCACCGCCGCGGAGTGCAGCTCGCGCAGATGCTTCTTCGAGATCTTTCCGGTGGCGGTCTTGGGGATGTCCTCAACCAGCATGATCTCGTCGGGGATCCACCACCTGGCCACCCGCTCGCCTAGGTAGTCGCGCACCGCCTGGGCGGTTAGCAAATGCCCCTCGTGGACCACGACATAGGCGACCGGCCTTTCACCCCATTTTTCATCCGGCCGGGCAATCACCGCGGCTTCGTAGACGCCGGGGTGGGCCATGATGGCGTTTTCCAGTTCTGCGGAGCCGATCCACTCGCCGCCGGATTTGATCAGGTCCTTGAGCCGATCCACCACATGCACGCAGCCGTCAGGGTCGATGATGCCGACATCGCCGGTGCGCAGCCAACCATCGGAGGTGAAGGAATCCGTGCCGGGGTTGGCCCCGAAATAGCTGGAAGCCACCGTGCTTCCGGTGACCTGCAGCTCACCGCTCTGGACGCCGTCGTGCGCTGCCAGGCTTCCGTCCTCACGCATCAGGCGCAGCCTGACCAGCGGATTCGGGTACCCGGGGGCGCTGAGCTGGTGCAGATCGACGGGGGTGTCCGCCCGCTGTGCGGAGCCGCTGCGGGCGGTGGTGAGGGTCGGGCTGGCCTCGGTCATGCCCCAGGTTCCGGTAATGGGCACCTTCACGGTATCCAGGTACTCGCGGGACAGCTCCACCGGAAGCGGCCCGCCGCCATTGGCCAGGGTACGCAGGTGCGGCAGGTCAAGGCCGCGCAGGTGCGGCAGCAGGGTACGCCATACTGTGGTGACCGCCGCGGAGACGCTGACCTTTTCCTTGTCGAACAATTCCGCCAGCCGGCCGGGATCCGTGCTGCGCCCCGGTAGCACCAGGCTGGAGCCGCTGAGGCACGCCGCGTAGGGCAGGCCCCACGCATTGGCGTGGAACATCGGAACGATCGGCATCACCACATCGGCTTCGCGCAGCCCGAACGAGTCCACAAACAGGTGCGACATCGCATGCAGGATGATCGAGCGGTGATCGTAGAGCACCCCCTTGGGCCGCCCGGTGGTGCCCGAGGTGTAGCACAGCACCGCGGCGCTGCGCTCATTGGGTGCCTGGGGCTGCACGGCAGGGGCCGCGGCGAGCAGGCTGTCATAGTCGGCCAGCCGCGGGTCTTCGGGCAGCAGGACTTCCGCGCCGTCGTTGATCACGACGATGTGTCGTACCGTCGGGATCTCATCGATCACCGGCCACAGCACGTCCAGCAGCGAGCGGGCCACGAATATCACGTCGTCTGCGGCGTCGTTGATGATGTAGCGCAGGTCCTCGGAGCTGAGCCGGTGGTTGAGGGTGTGCAGCACGCGCGAGGTGCTCGGCACCGCCAGATAGAGCTCCAGGTGCTCCTGGCAGTTGAAGCCCAGGGTGCCCACCCGCGCAAAGGGCGGCACCTGCAGCTGATCAAGCACGCCGCCCAGCCGTCTAGCCCGCGCGGCGACGTCGCCGTACCTGGCCTCGGTGCGCCGCGGGTAGGGCCCGGTGACCACGGTCTTGTGTATGAACCGTTCTTCGAGCCGTTCGAGCAGCATCAGGGTGGTGAGCTGGTTGCCCTGCATCAGTCCCAGCATGGCTACCGTCCTTCGTTCTGGGGTGTTTCGGTCAACTGGTGTTCCTTGACGGCGGTGTCGCCGGATTCCGCGGCGAGCAGCTCGTCGAACCGGTCCTGGTCGGCCCGGCGCAGCGCGCGGGACAGGAAGGGGACCAGCAGGCAGCTGAGCGCGGAAACGATGATGACGATCACGAACCCCGAGGCCGGGTCGCCGGTGCGTGCCTCAAAGATTCCGAACAGGTAGGGGCCGATAAACCCTCCGATCAGGCCGATGGTGTTGATAAACGCCAGGCCCGCCGCCGCGACGATGCCCGTCATGCGTGCCATGGCCACCGACCAGAACAGTGGAAGGGTGCCGAAGATGAAGACCGCACCAAGCATGATGAGCAGGACCCGTCCGGCCGGTGCCTGGACGACCAGGTAGGCGGCCGCGGTGAGCCCGGTGCCCAGCGCCATGGCACCAAGCCATTGCGCTTCGCGCGCGGACCCGGCGAAGAGCCGGGGGATTACCAGCACGCCGATGGTGGCCCCGATGCCCACGCTGCCGGAGATCACCCCGATCACAAAGGGGCTGGAGACATCCATGGTTTCGATGATGGACGGGATGTTGAAGACCAGCCCCACGCTGGCCACCTGGTTTAGGAAGTAGACCAGCGCCAGCAGGACGATAAACGGACGACCGAAGGCCTTGCCCAGGTTCCCGCGGATCTTGCGGTCGGCCTCGTCAGGGACTCCGGCGTGGGCCACCAGGCTGTCGGCTTCCGCCGTGCTCAGCCACGTGGCCTGGTGCGGGGTGGAGGGCAGCTTGAACCACAGCACGCCGCCGATGGCAACGGTGACCAGCCCCTCGACAAGGAACATCCACTGCCAGCCGTGCAGGCCGAACAGGTCGTTCATCTCCATCAGCGCCCCGCCCAGCGGGCCGCCGATGATCAGGGCGATGGTCGGAGCCAGATAGATGTAGCCCATGATGCGCGCCCGCTGATGCTGGGCGAACCAGACCGTGACCATGTAGGCCAGCGCGGGGAACAGCCCGGCCTCGGCGGCGCCGAGGACAAAGCGGAGAATATAGAAGGACAGCTCGCCCTGCACGAACATCATCAGCGCCGTGACCGCACCCCAAGACAGGGCAATGCGGGTGATCCATATCCGCGGGCCGATCTTGTACATGATCAGGTTGCTCGGCACCTCTAGGAAGGCGTAGCTGATGAAGAAGATGCCGGCGCCCAGTCCATAGGCCGCAACGCTGAGGCCGATATCGGTTTCCAGGTGGGTCTTGGCCAGCGAAACGTTGGTCCTGTCGATATACGACATGAAGTAGATCAGCCCCAGCAGCGGGAGCAGTTTGAACATTGTCTTTCTGGTGGCCTGTGCATGCACAGGGTCTGAATGCATCGTTGGTTCAGCCATGATTCTTGAATCCTTAGAAGTAATGCATCACAGGTACAACTACCGAAGTGTAATTGCCTGGCCGGAGATTAGTAGATTTCGAAGAGGCCGGCGGCACCCATGCCGCCGCCCACACACAAGGTCACTACGCCGTAGCGTGCCTTGCGACGCCGACCTTCCAGCAACAGGTGACCGACGAGCCGTGCACCGGACATGCCGTAGGGGTGGCCGATGGCGATGGCCCCGCCGTTGACGTTGAGCTTGTCCGGATCAATGCCCAACCGGTCGCGGCAGTAAACCGCCTGCGAAGCGAAGGCCTCATTGAGCTCCCACACATCGATGTCGTCAACGCTCAGCCCGTGCTGCGCCAAGAGATTCGGCACCGCAAATACCGGTCCGATGCCCATTTCGCCCGGTTCGCAGCCGGCGACAGCCATGCCGCGATACGCGCCCAGGGGCTGCAGGCCGCGGCGTTGGGCTTCCGCCGCTTCCATCAGCACCAGCGCCGCCGCCCCGTCGGAGAGCTGGGAGGCGTTCCCGGCGGTGACGGTGGCCGTCTCCATGGAATCCTGCAATACCGGCCTCAGCCCGGCCAAGCCTTCGAGGGTGGTCGACGGGCGGTTGCCCTCATCCAGGGCCGGCGCCTCGGAAGCCGTGGTGCCGGTGGGGTCGAAGGCAACGATTTCTTCGTTGAACAAGCCTGCCTGCTGTGCCGCAAGGGTCCGCTGTTGGGAGGCCAAGGCGAAACGGTCCTGGGCTTCGCGGCTCACCCCGTACTTGGCTGCGACGGTTTCTGCGGTTTCCAACATGGGCAGGTAAATGGACGGACGGTGTTGCAGCAGCCAGTTATCCTGTGCGTGATAGCGGTTCTGGTGCTCATTTTGGACCAGGGAAATCGATTCCACGCCGCCGCCGATGGCGATGTTCATGCCGTCGGTGATGATCTGCTTCGCGGCCGTGGCCACCGCCATCAGGCCCGAAGCGCACTGCCGGTCGATGGTCATGGCTGGAACGGAATGGGCGATCCCGGCGCGGAGCACCGCCTGCCGGGCGACGTTGAATCCGGTGGTTCCCTCCTGCATCGCGCAGCCCAGCACCACATCCTCGACCTCATCGCCGGCGATTCCGGCGCGGGAGACGGCGTGGCTGATGGCATGTGCCGCCAGCTGCGGGCCGGTGGCGCGATGTAACGCGCCCTTGTATGCCTTCCCGATGGGCGTGCGGGCGGTTGAAACGATGACTGCTTCCCTCACAACACTGCCTCCGTTCGCAGTGCGGCGTCCTGCGCCTTGGCGACATATCGGCGGGTCTGCTCGAAGGCACTGCCGGTCTTCACCGTGTGCGCAACGTTGTCGATGTCATCGAAGAGATCTGCGATGCGATCGGGGGTGCGCAGCTGCGCGGGCAGGTAGACCCCCTCGGATTCCAGTATCTGCGCCGTAGCGAAGACCCCGCCGCCGGCGGCGAGAATGCACTTGGTGGGAGCTTCGGGGGAGACGAGGAATGCCGCGGCAGGCGAGACGCTGTCGGCCGAGATCTGCTCAAGTGTCTGGCTGTCGAGCAGGTCCTGGGTCATCTGGGTGGCGGCGGTGGGAGCCAGCGAGTTAACGCGGATATTTTTTGCTTCCCCCTCGATCGCCAGGACATTCATGAGGCCGACCACGGCTGCCTTGGCCGCGCCGTAGTTGGATTGTCCAAAGTTTCCGTAGATTCCGGAGGCGGAGGTGGTCATCAGGATGCGCCCATAGCCCTGCTCGACCATATGCGGCCAAACCGCGTGCGAGCAGTGGAAGGAGCCCATTAGGTGCACCTCTAGGATCCTTCGAAAGTCTTGGGAGCTTGATTTGGCGAAGGACTTGTCGCGGAGGATACCCGCGTTATTGATCAGAATATCGATGCGCCCGTGGTTGCGAATGATTCGGCCGACCATGTCCCTGGCGGCGTCTTCGTCGGACACATCGCAGTATGCAACGCTTGCACGTCTGCCCAATTGCTCAATTTCTTTGACGACCAATTCGGCTGGGCAAAGTGCCGTGATGTCGTGTTTGCCAGGGGGCAAGTCGTTGATGATGACGTGGGCACCCAGGCGTGCTAGTTCTAGGGCATGTGCCCGTCCCAGGCCAGTACCGGCACCGGTGATCAGCGCGACCTGTCCTTCTAAATTGATTGGCATGCGAGATTTCCCTTCGATCAAGTTCATACTACCGAGTATAATCGTAATGTGCATCACACTTCTGTCAAGTGGGAGTTCGAAGTGCGCGTAGGATTGAGCGGAAGAGAGCATAACTATCCCGGAGGATTAATGAGTGGTAAAGCTTCGGTCGACCCGAGTGTCAGAATGCGAATCCTTGACGCGGCAGCTGCCGAATTTACTCGTCGCGGATTTGCTAAAACGACCATTGATGACATTGCAAGAGCTGTCGGGGCAACCAAAGGGCTTATCTACTATTACTTCTCCTCAAAATTCGACATCTTCTTAGGCGGGTATGAGCAGGGTATGCACGCAGTGAAGGAAGCTGTTGAGCCGTTGGCAGATTCCGCAGGAAGCGGGTTAGAACGGTTGAATAGCATGGCCACTGCCCATGTCGTGAACCTTATGAAGAACGCGAACTACCATCACCTGATCCATCAGGGTGTTCGTGACCAGTCTTCGGAGTCTTTGACCGTACGACAACGTGACGCCTTGATGGATCTGAATCAACTGCGCAAAGACTACGAAATGATGTTCCGGGAGGTCGTCCAAACGGGAATTAGCGATGGATCGCTGAGAACCGTCGATCCTGGTTTGTGCGCGCGTGTTCTCTTGAGCAACCTGAACGCAGTGGATATGTGGTATCGCGAGCAGGGAAGCCAGGATGACCATGAAATTAGGGGCATGGCAGCAGAAATTGTTGATTTTGTTATTAACGGAGTCAGCGCGCGTTAACACCTTTGTGACAGACGCGGTGTGAGGTGTCGATTCATGGTTGGCCATTTCATTGCCGTTCTTGGACGATTTGAACTACTTGCTACCCTTCGATTCTTAGTTGATTTGCTTAGCCATTTTCATTGGTGCGTTGATTCACTTGGGGAATGTGTGCTAGCGAATAGTTCTGTTGCAGGGCGGTTTTTTACGGATTGCTCGACAACTACCCTTGCGTTCCGAGCTTTCTGCATCTTGACGAATCGTTCCGCCCGTCTCGTCATGAGTTTCGACGTAGTCACTTGTTACCCGAGGAACTCGAATTTCACAGGTTCATAAATCCGACTTTTAGGTGTTACGCGCGTCATAAGTCTGATATGTTTTGAGGGAGCGACGGGGCTACTTTTCGGATGTACGCGCTGGTTTACCCCAGTGATGAGTTCCCGTCGATGTACCATCGACACTTCATGCGAGGGAATTCATGAGTCAACTATTTGACCTAACCGGACGACTAGCCCTAGTAACGGGCTCATCCCGCGGCATTGGCCGCGAACTTGCCGGTGCCCTGGCCGACGCTGGCGCCACCATCATCCTGCATGGCCGCGACGAGCAACGACTAGCCGAAACCGCCGCCGACTTCAGCACCCGCTACGGTGCCGACCGAGTCCACAGCGTCTGCTTTGATGTCACCGATGACGCCGCCGTTCGTGAGAACATCGCCGCCATTGAAAAGAACATCGGTTCCATCCGCATCCTGATTAACAACGCAGGAATCCAGCACCGCGTTCCAATGCTCGATCTAGAAGTTGCTGACTGGCAGCGAGTGATCGACACGAACCTGACCAGCGCCTTCTTGGTGGGTCGCGAAGTCGCCCGAGGCATGGTGGAACGTGGCGAAGGCAAGATCATCAACATCTGCTCGGTACAAACCGATCTGGCTCGCCCAACGATTTCTGCCTACACAGCCGCCAAGGGCGGCCTGCGCAACCTCACCCGCGCGATGACCGCAGAATGGGCAGCTTCAGGCCTGCAGATTAACGGCATCGCGCCGGGCTACATTCACACCGAAATGACCCAGAACCTGGTGGACGATGAGAAGTTCAACTCGTGGATTCTCGGACGTACTCCAGCTGCTCGTTGGGGCACCGTGGAAGACCTAGCCGGACCAGCAGTATGGCTGGCTTCGGATGGATCCAACTACGTCAACGGCCAAACCATTTTCATCGACGGAGGCATGAGCGTTGTCGTCTAATACCTTAGCTACCAGCACCCTCGCTGTTGTCGCCCACGCCGCTGGTGACCTACGCATTGAACAGATCGACCTGGCAGCTCCCGCGGCCGATGAGGCCCGCATCGCTATTGCCTACGGTGGTATCTGCGGATCTGACCTGCACTACTGGAGCCATGGAGCTGCCGGCGAATCAATTCTTAAGGCCCCGATGATCCTCGGCCATGAGATCGTCGGTACCGTGCTCCAGGCTGCGGCCGATGGCACTGGCCCAGCAGCCGGAACCAAGGTCGCCGTGCACCCAGCCACCCCTGGGGAAACCGGCGAGCCATACCCATCAGAGCGCCCAAACCTCTCGCCTGGCTGCACCTACCTCGGCTCGGCGGCCCGTTACCCGCACACCGAGGGAGCTTTTGCCCACGAAGTGAATCTGCCAGCACGGATGCTGCGTGAACTTCCCGAAGGCCTGTCATTGCGCGATGCAGCCTTGGCGGAACCAGCGGCAGTGGCCTGGCATGCGGTGTCGCGAGCCGGCGAGGTTGCTGGCAAGAAGGCCTTGGTCATTGGTGCCGGCCCGATCGGCGCACTGGCTATCGCCGTGCTCAAGCGTGCTGGAGCCAGTGAAATTGTTGCAGTAGATATGCACGAGAAGCCACTGGAGATCGCAACTCAGCTCGGTGCCACGTCCACCTTGCGTGCCGATGACCAAGAAGCTATCTCACAGGTGCGCGCGGACGTGGTGATCGAGGCCAGCGGAAACTACCGCGGTTTGGCCTCGGCGGTACGCGGCGCCGTGCGTGGCGGACGCGTCGTCATGGTTGGCCTGCTACCAACCGGAGAACAGCCAGCCTTGATCTCTTTGGCGATTACCCGTGAACTGGAACTTGTTGGTTCCTTCCGCTTCAACGATGAAATCGATCAGGTACTTGCGGCTCTCGCCGATGGTTCCTTGCAGATCTCCGCTGCAGTCACCCATGAGTTCCCGGTGGCTGATGGCCTTGAAGCGTTTGAAACAGCCAAGGATTCCTCAAGCTCGGGTAAGGTTCTGTTGAACTTCCTAGACAAGTAGTCCTGAGCTAGTTAAAACGCTGGGGTGGCCTTCCGTTTGGAAAGCCACCCCAGCGTTTTTGCGTCAATTCATGCTAGTTAGCTTCGGTAACCTGCACCGAAGTGGTCACTGGTACCGGATTGGCGAAGAGATCAAGTACCGGGCAGTGAGCATCCACGGCTTGGCGCAGTTCTTCGTAGCGTTCGGCGGATTCTGGACCGGCGATCTGCACCTTGAGATCTACCGAGGAGAAGCCCGGACGGATCGAGGTATCAATGCCGAAGAGCCCGCGAACATCAAGCTGGCCGTCGGCGGTGATCTGTACATCGTCCACCTGGATACCCAGATTCTGAGCATACAGTCGGTACACCACGACTTGGCAAGAGACCAGCGCTGCCAGTGCATATTCAACAGGGCTGGCCGCTACGTCACTACCGCCAAGCGCGGCAGGTTCATCGACGGTGAAAGTGTGCTTGCCGGCTTGGATGTTCGTGGCCACAGAATCGAAGCCTTCACCCTGAACACTGAAGGTCAATTTAGCGCTGTCTGGCGCGGCAGAAATTCGTTCGCCCCAACCTGCCCCAGCTTCTTGCAGGCGCTGTGCACGGTCGTCGGCGACGGAAAGAGTGGTGGTTGCGTTAGGCATGGGGAGTTATCCCCTTTCTGGCGCAGGGGCGCCATCGTTTACGATCTTGGATTTCAAGATGCGTCGAATCTTCACCTGGGGCACCCCGCACAATGGCCTAGAGGGTTGCCGTCCACTCAGCCAGGGCTGTTATGAGTGGAACTCGTGATTCAGTACTTCCTTTGTAGCTCGCAAGACTCACGTCAGTAAAGTATCCACTTAACGTTTCGTCATGCCCGTCGTGTCCCTGCCCGTCGATAGGATGGAGGGTAGCAATCCGCTGAAACGCACTACCTATGGATGGCGAACTTGGAATTCCAACTCGACTACGAATCACTGGACTTACTGGTGACCGACGACGAACTTCGTGCAGGGCAGATGTATTACAAATCGGGCCTAGTCCACGACGTCTACCGTTATCACGAAGGTAGAAGTGTACGTGTCTCCGGTGTAGTTGTAGGCCGCGAAGTGTTGGCATCCTTTCGCCTTGTTAGCGATAGCATCGAATTCGATGGATATTGTGATGGCCACCCGGGCCAGCGTTCCTGCTCCGATATTGCCGCGCTACTTTTAGAGATCGTCAATGACGAATATGACCCATTGATCATTTCAGAAAGTGAAGCTGACCCATTCGCTTGGCGGCGTAACGCCATACCCCAATGGGAGCGCAACCTCAATCGACTATTACCGGTGGAGCAAGACGAAGAGGAGATCGTCGAGGAACCGCTGGGCTTGATCCTGAAATTCATCAGTACCCCTCGTTATGGCAGTGATGACTTGCTGACCCTTCAAGCTCGGCCTGCTAAACGCGGTGCCAAGAGCCCTTGGGTGCAATCAGGAGTCAGCTGGAAATCTGTAGCTTTTGACGAACGCTTTCCTCGTGCACAGCGCCGTGCTGTTATGGAACTGAATCGACTGCGAGAGCAAGCTCAAAAGCAGAAATTCGGCCACGTGTGGGATGCCACCGACTGGATCTCTCTGATGGAACTGCCCGGCAAAGACCTTCTAGAAGCGTTTGCTGAGCTACGCGCAGCTGGGGTGGAGATCATCAACGGTCTGACGTCAGGCAAAGTAGCAGTGGCCTTTAGTGATGCCCAGGCTCACGCATACTTGGACATGCGCCGTGGCGAAAATGGTCTGACCGTTGAAGGGATCCTTAAGGGACCTGAGCCGGAGCATACGCACTTGCTGCCCATTGGCAATCCACCAACTCTCCTTGCATACTCGGCCAGGGCCTTGGACAAGTCCAAGGAATGGGGACTTGCAGAATTTGCCGAACCAGTTTCACCTGAACTCGCCACCTTCATGGCCTCCGGCGTGCAGTTCATTTCATCTTCAGATGTGGGACGTTTTGAAGATTCCCATCTAGAACGCATGCGACAGTTGGCACCACTAAAAAGTGCCGATGTTTCCTACGATATTCCGGCGGCACCCCGCCCGGCACTACGTCTTAGAGTATCGAGCAATGCGGAGTCGGTGAGCCTGCACTACTCCTGGAAGTACCCAGCTAAGGCGAGTAGGCAGCGAAGCGTTGAAAAAGAAATCATCGACTCGATCAATGACAAACTAGGCGACGACTCTTCGCTCGGACCCACCAACTCTCGTGGGATCTATGAAGATCGCAGACTGTCCATCGACGAGTCGATCGATTTCATGCTTTACACCCTGCCCTTTTTAGAAGAGCATCCAGACATCCTGATCGAAGCCAACAATGACTTGCCAGAGTATCGACTCATTGATGCTCCGGCCACGGTGAACATTGAAGCTGGCGAAAATACCGGGGACTGGTTTGACCTAACGGTTGAGGTCACGATCGATGATATTAAGGTGCCATTTGCGCTGCTACTGTCTGCGCTAACTTTGCATCTGGACTATCTCATTCTTGAAGACATGACTGTCATTCCCATCGCTAGCGAAGATTTCGCGCAACTGCGACAGCTGATCGATGAAGCCGGCGAACTAGGCAAGGTCGAAGGCAATACCATTCGAGTTCACAAGTTGAGCATTGACTGGTGGCAGGAGCTACTGGACCTGGGCATTATCGAGGCTCAACATAGCCAGTGGTTACAGAACATGAATGAGCTCTCCAGCGGTGAAGAGCTCCAAAAGGTAGAGCTACCAGAGAGTTTTAGAGCCAGCCTGCGTCCCTATCAAGAACAGGGAGTGGCATGGTTGAACTTCTTGAGAACCCACTCGTTGGGTGGCGTGTTGGCAGACGACATGGGCCTAGGAAAAACCGTCCAGTTGTTGGCCTGCCTTGAACAGGCTCGTATAGAGAACCCGGATCAGAAATTCCTCGTGCTGGCACCGACCTCCGTGGTTGGGAACTGGATCAATGAGGCACACCGCTTCGCGCCACAACTTAAAACGCGTGGGATAACCTCCACCTCGAAGAAGTCTGGGCAGAGCGTTGCAGAGCAGTTGGGCGATGCCCAGCTGATCGTTACCAGCTATGCAATCTTCCGACTGTCCTACGAAGAGTTTGAAGCTGCCGGCTTCTCAGTACTGATCATGGATGAAGCCCAGCAACTGAAGAACCATACTTCCAAGGGATACAAACAAGCCCGACAGCTACCCGTTCCATGCAAGTTTGTTGTGACTGGTACTCCGATGGAGAACAACCTGATGGAACTGTGGGCGTTAGTATCGCTGGCAGCTCCGGGCCTCCTAGGTGGCCATAACGCGTTCAAGGACAACTACCAAAAGCAAATCTCCGACGGGGACAAAGAGCGACTGGACCGGCTCAAGAGCCGTTTGCGTCCTTTTGTCCTTCGACGTACCAAGGAACAAGTCGTCCCTGAACTACCTGCCAAGACGGAACAGATTCTGGAAGTGGAGCTGGAACCAAGCCATCGCAAAGCCTATGATCGCCGCTTCCAACGAGTGCGCCAAGAAGTCCTGGGGTTGGTTGATGACGTTGATTCCAACCGTTTCAAGATCCTGCAGTCTCTGACGTTGCTACGTCAGCTGGCCCTAGATCCGTCATTGGTCGGTGAAGGTGAGGGCGCCAGCGCCAAGCTGGAATTGCTGCGCGAACTCATGAGCGATGCCGTGTCTGAAGGCCACAAGGTCTTGGTATTCAGTCAGTTCACTAGCTTCCTGACCAAGGCGAAAGCCGTGGCTCAAGAACTAGGAATCGATCATGGGTATCTTGATGGATCAACAAGCTCCCCTAAACGAAAGGAACTGATTGACGGGTTCACCGATGGCGACTTCCCGATCTTCTTCATCTCACTGAAGTCTGGTGGTTTTGGTATCAACCTCACGGCTGCTGACTACTGCATCTTGTTGGACCCATGGTGGAATCCGGCAGCCGAGGCCCAAGCTATTGACCGAGCGCATCGCATTGGTCAGCAGAACCCGGTGTATGTTTACCGCTTGGTTGCCAAGGACACCATTGAATCAAAGGTCTTGGCACTGCAAGCGAAGAAGACGCAACTGTTCAATGATGTTCTAGGTGCCGAGGGTCAGGCAGGGCAGCAAGCAGCCCTGAGCGCAGATGACTTCTTGGCCTTGATGGAATAGCCGAGGCTAGTAGCTAGACGAGTTCGTCGAATCTGATATTCAAACGATGCAAGAGTTCCCCAAAGTTCTGTAGTTCGCTTGCTTCCCACTCAGTGAGCTGCTTACGTAGCTCTTGACGCAGGGTGTTCCCGCTATCGCGCCACTTTTCATGAGCCATGGGCGTTGCGGAGACGAGCTGAGCACGACGGTCTGAGGGATCCTGCGTGCGATTCACCAGATTGAGGGATTCCAGCTGCTGAACCAAACGCGAAATCGTTGCTTTATCGAGACGGAGTTTTTCAGCCAAAGCACCCTGCTGCTGCGCGTCATCACGGATAACTAACGACAAAAGTCGGTATCCGGGCGCCTGCAAGTCTGGGTGCACGGCCTTGGCACGCCGAATGATCATGTCCCTGGCGTGCAGAAGTATCGCAGTGAACTCTTCTTCAACCATTTGCAGCAGCTTTTCATCTTGCATGGGCACCATTCTATGGAGTGCACCGCGCCAAGGCAGAATTTTCCTGACGCGGTGCCTCAAATGTGAATCGCTGTTCCATGATCAGAACTGAAGTTCAGCTCTGCGTCTGGGATGCCGAGACTAACTGCGAGCGTTGAGTTGCGTAGTCATCGATGTTCTTACAGATTTCATCGACACGCGACTCAAAGGTGATTTTGGCATGGCCTGAATAATGCGGGGTAGCGATCACTTGTGGATGGGCCGCGAGACGTTGGGTAAGCTCGGGAGCTACCTTACTGAGCGGAGCATCCCACCAAACATCTAACGCAGCGCCACCGATGCTCTTGCGTTCCAAAGCAACCAGTAGGGCCTGGGCATCAACAATTGGCCCACGTGAAACGTTGATGAGCAACGCATCTTCACGCATGAGACCAAATTCCTTTGCTCCCATCAAATGCCGGGTTTCATCCGTCAGCGGCAATCCAAGAATGACCACGTCACTGGACTCGAGAAGCAACGGTAAGTGCCCCATCGACTTGACCCATAACAGGTTTTCATCGGCTTCAGCCGTGGCTGATATGTTGCGACGAACCACGACAGATTTCGCACCCAAAGCAGAGACAGCCGCATGAGTCTGGCGTCCTATTCCGCCCATCCCGATGAAACCGATAGTCAGATCCTTAAAAGTCCGGAACATGGGGACAGTTTGGTCGGTGGCCACTGTTTTCCATAGTCCATCGCGTAGTTCATTGGTGACTTCGAACAAACGACGTTCGTGAGCAAGGATGACCATCAGAATGTATTCGGCGATGGACCGTTCGTGATGAGACGTCGTAGCGACCCGGGTCGTCTTTGGCAGGGATGCCAAGGCCACCCGGTCCGTACCCGAACCCGTGACATGTACTAGGCGCGCCTGGCATCGCTGGGCATCTTCGGATGACAGCTTGGCACAGACAAGCACATCAGCTTCGGCAATCTGTTCTGATTGATCCTCGCTGGGCAGGCCTGCGATGAAATGCCATTCGTGCTCTGGCACTAACTGACGGAAGCGTGATTCGAAGCGGGACACAATAGGATCGCTGACCACGATCTTGAGCGGGTTTACCATCTTGGGCTCTTCAGCTCGTAGCTAGGATCGATGGATTGCATGTAGCCGGTGTCGTTACGCTGGCGAAGTCCGCTGTCGAGATACTGCTGGTGCATGCGTTCCAAGGCCTGAGGGTCCAATTCGATACCAAGACCCGGTGCTGTGGGGACTTTGACGCGCCCTTCTTGAATGCTCAACACGCCAGGCACAATGACATCGTCTTCTTGGCGCTTCCAAGGCCAGTGAGTGTCGCACGCATAGTCGATGTTCTCGGTCGCTGCAGCAAGATGGATCATGGCAGCAAAACTGATGCCAAGATGCGAATTAGAGTGCATCGAAAGACGCAACCTAAAGGTTTCTGCAATTCCGGAAAGCAATTTTGACCGGCTAAGCCCACCCCAGAAATGATGATCCGAGAGCACAATATCGATGGCCTTGGCATCCATAGCCGGTGGGAGATCAGCAAAGGAAACAACACACATATTGGTGGCAATAGGCAGAGCAATTTCCGCGCGCACCGCGACGTTATCTGCAATGCTCAAACAAGGGTCTTCGAGATATTCGAGTGAGGACTCTAGCCGGTGTCCAACGTTGATAGCGGTTGGCACGCTCCACACTCCGTTGGGATCTAGTCGCAGCGGAATGTCAGGAAATTCCTTGTGCAAAGCTTCAATCGCTGCGGCCTCTTGATCTGGAGGGAACACCCCACCCTTGAGCTTCAAAGCACGGAACCCATAGTCATTGACCATGATGCGGGCTTGAGCGACGATTCCTGCAGGGTCCTCGGCGGGTCCCCATTTATCAGGTTCTTGTCCGGGGTGGGCTGCCCATTTGTAGAAGAGATAGCCGCTGAAATCTACGTGTTCTCGCACGGCCCCGCCGAGTAGTGCGCTCACCGGCAGTCCGAGGATCTTGCCTTGGATATCGAGGCAGGCAACGTTGAACGCGGAGAGCACACGATCATCAAGTGACGTGGTGGTGACCATGCCACCGGTTCCGTGCCCACCTTCGCCTTCATCTTGGCGTAGTGAAGCTGATACCAGACGGGAGATCACGTTGAGGTTGAAAGGATCAGCGTTGATCAGTTCTTCGGCTGCTCGGCGTAGACGATTCACGTGCACCTCATCGCCATAGGTTTCGCCCAGACCGTAGTGTCCGCTGTCCGTGTGGACCACGATGATGGCTCGCAACGCGTACGGTTCATGAACGCCCACGGAATTAAGCAACGGAGGGTCAGCGAAGGCTACCGGGGTGACCTCGATTTTTTGAATCCTGCAGAACGGTTGCTGATCTGGCAGGTCTTGGCTGAAGACTTGTTGCGTCGTCGCATCCAACATGAAGTACTCCCTTGGTCGTCTGGGTTTAGAATCACCTTAGAAGCCCAAATTGATACCTGTCCAAGCTAACTTATGCAATCAACGATTCAAGGAGAGCATTGATGTTTTCGCTCATTCAACTGGAGTCGTTCGTCGCTGTCGCTGAAGAACTCCACTTCGGTGCCGCCGCTGAACGATTGAACATGACTCAACCTCCGTTGAGCCGACAGATCCAGCTGTTAGAACGCGAACTGTCTGCCAAGCTCTTCACCCGAACCTCGCGCAATGTGCAGCTCACCGCAGCTGGAGAAGTCTTATTGCCGAATGCACGTCGACTCTTGGACCTGAGTCGTCGAACGAGTATCGAAGTCTCACGCGTATCAACCGGTGATTCCGGGTCGGTGGTCGTTGGCTACACCTCGGTGGCAGGACAATCGGTCTTGCCAGCATTGTTATCCACGGCAGCACGCCACCTGCCAGATGTCACCTTGGTTTTGCGTGAAGCTGTCTCCATTGACCAGCTCGATGCACTGAGCAGCGGAAATATTGATGTTGGTTTGTTGCGTCCGGTGGTCACCAGGCCAGGTGTCCAATCGTGTCTGGTGAAGAAAGACCGTCTTGTGGTGGCCCTGCCGTCGGGACACCACTTAGTCACCGGCAAGGGTGTACTCATCAAAGAGCTGGTAGGGCTGCCATTGATGATGTATTCAACGAACGAAGCGCGGTACTTCTACGATCTGGTGATTCGGCTATTTGATTCTGTAGGTAGCAAACCAACTATCGCCCAAATCGCGAGCCAGATTCCTGCGCTGATGGCACTAGTGGCGGTGGGACTCGGTGTCTCCCTCGTACCAGCCAGCGCAATGGACTTCGCCCCGCCTGGTGTGGTGTTTGAGGAGCTAACTGGCCCGGACGGATTACAAGACTTGAACCATTCGGACATTTTTATTGCGTGGGAGGAAGGATCGGTGAATCCTGCTGCTCAACGCTTGCGTGAGGTTTTTATTGAGTCGTTGGAGACTGTTGAAGGGTCGAGCATTCCGGAGATTGCGTCGTTGCCAAAGAAATCGTGAGCTGATCTATGCCGCCCAGCAGGTTCTCCGCAGGGCTAAGGATGCAATAAACCTGCAAAGGCCAGCATGACTGGAATTCCTAAAATCGTGGTGACCAATACGGTGTCCTTCGCAAGGGTAATTCCTGCGCTATACCGGTCTGCATTGACGAAAATATTCTGCGCGGTAGGTAGAGCGGCCATGATGACCGCGATATATTGACCCGTGGAATCAAGCCTGAAGACCCAGGCGGCCAGTGCCCACGCCAAGAGCGGATGAGCCACGAGTTTGAGCCCGGCGGCAACCCAGACTTCGGTACGTCGCTGCGTTGACTTCTGAAGAGGCTTAGAGCCCACCAATGAAATGCCGAAGCCTAAGAGCATGGCCGGAATTGATGCTCCAGCGAGCAATTCGATAGGAGTCAGCAGCAGTTGTGGTGGCATCCAATGAAATATCGAACAAGCCAGACCGGCGGCCGAAGCGATAATCATCGGGTTAGACAAGGTGCGCACTAGCACGCTTTGCCCACCGGGTTCTTTACTGCTGGTCGCTTTCTCCATCATCGACAGTGACACTGGGGTCATGATGGCCATCTGAAATAGAGCCACAGGTGCCGCTAGGGAAATATCTCCCAACGCGTAGAGAGCGATGGGTAACCCGAGGTTTCCGGCATTCACCGTTGATGCTGCCATCGCACCGATTGTTCGTTCACCGGCCGAGCGCTTGAATAACCAGCGTGAGAGTAGATAGAACAGTGCAAAAATTACGCTGGCTGAAAGTCCTGCAATAAACAGTTGCGAGCCCAAAGCTTCTTGGGGATTGGCTCCAGCAATGGTGGTGAATAGTAGAGCGGGGGAGGCGATGAAGAAAGTGAGCCGGTTGAGGATCATGCGCCCTTCAGGACCAAAGATGTTTTTCTTTGCAGCCCAGTAGCCAATACCGATGATGGCCCATATACCGAAAAATCCTTCAAAGACACCAAACATGAGACGGGTGTGTACTCCTAGCTCAACAGGAACGTTGCTATTAATGCTACCGGGATGGACAAGAAGGTACTGGCCAGGATTACTTCCCGAGGCACAGTAGGCTTCAAAGAAAACTGTTGACTGAACAGGAGAACATTCTGCGCGGTGGGCAACGCTGCCATCACCACAACTCCCATAAGTTCTATCGATTCAAGGCCGAAAACGAACCTTCCCAGCACCCAAGCGACACAGGGCATGACGACAACTTTGAACGCACTGCCTAGCAAAACTTCTGGCCGGCCATCCTTTTCGGCCAAGGGCTTTTGACCATATAAAGACATGCCAAAGGCCATCAGCAAAAGTGGAATCGAAGCATTACCCAGCATTTCCAAGGGGTCATGTAAAACTTCGGGAAGCTTGAGATGGAAGAAGGAAAAACAGGCACCTATGGCTGTGGCGATAGTTACCGGATTGGCAATAGATTTAAGAATCGTTCTGCCCAGCGGTAACTCTTGAGTCTCTGGGTTGAGCTTGCGCGAAACCAAGGCGAACATGCATAAATAGGCAGGCGCGATGACAAGCAACTGAGCTATCAAGACGGACACCGCGGGTGTCGTGCTACCCACGGCATAGAGCGCCAAGGGTATACCGATGTTCCCTGCATTAACGTAACTCGTGGCCATGGCGGCCGCTGGGAGATTGTGGGCAGGGGTCTTCAGAAATACTCTGGAGGACACCGCAAATAGTGCACCGGTCAATGCGGCGGTGAGCAAAGCAATGGGGGTGAAAACACCGAGCACCAGGCCTAAGTCAGCATCGGCCAACAGGATGAACATCAAAGCAGGATTGGTGATGTAAAAAATCAGTGGTGTCAGCCCGGAGGAAATGGCTTGGCGCTTACTTGGGAGAAATTTTGCGGTGGCGAGTCCTACCCCAATCAGAATGAGGACTACCGCGAAACCTTGCATCACGCCTTGCATTTATTCTCCTGCTTGTCCTTCTGGGTGCCCGTACGAGTACGGGCAGAGAACACCGCGGGGACGGCTGGGTCAACATTAGATGTTGGCCCAGCCGTCCCCATGACATTCATGTATTCAATATCAATTTTTAGCGAACTAGTGCCGGGCTCTTGGAATCAAAGCTCCAACCCGGAATGAGATATTGCATTGATACCGCATCGTCTCGTGATCCTAGACCGTGCTCCAAGTAGAGCTCGTGTGCTTCGTTCACGCGTTCGCGGTTCAGCTCCACACCCAGACCAGCACGCTGCGGAACCTCAATCTGACCATCTCGGATTTGCAGCGGTTCTTCGGTCAGCCCTTGCCCATCCTGCCAAATCCAGTGAGTATCCAAGGCAGTGATTTCGCCCGGAGCAGCCGCACCAGCCTGCGTGAACATCGCCAAGGAAATATCGAAGTGGTTATTCGAATGAGATCCCCAGGTAAGACCAAATTCATCGCAGAGTTGAGCCACGCGCACGGAACCAGACATGGTCCAGAAATGTGGATCTGCCAGCGGAATGTCAACCGCATTGGTACGCACCGCGTGCGACATCTCGCGCCAGTCGGTAGCAATCATGTTGGTTGCCGTCTGTAAACCGGTGGCACGACGGAACTCACTCATGACTTCACGTCCTGAGAAGCGACCTTCCGGACCACATGGGTCTTCAGCATAGGCCACAACGCCACGCATCCGCTTTCCTAGACGGATAGCGTCTTCTAGCAACCAGCCGCCGTTGGGATCTAAAGTAATGCGAGCGTCAGGGAAGCGTTCCTTGAGTGCGATGACTGCATCTACTTCTGCATCGCCTTCCTGAACTCCACCCTTGAGCTTGAAGTCTTTGAACCCGTAGCGCTTCTGGGCCGCTTCAGCTAAACGAACAATTGCTTGTGGCGTCATGGCTTCTTCACGACGAACCTTTTCCCAATCATCGGCACCGTTAGGTTCACGAAGGTATGGAAGATCCGTGGCGTCAGGATTGCCCACGTAGAAGAGGTAGCCAAGCATTGGTACCGCGTCGCGTTGCTGGCCATCGCCAAGCAGCTCTGCGACCGGAACCGAAAGGAACTGACCATGCAGATCCAAGAGCGCCGACTCTACCGCGGTCACCGCGTGAACGGTGGTGCGCAAATCAAAAGTCTGTGCTCCACGCCCACCCTTGTCGCGGTCTGCGAAACGGCTGGAAATCTGACGCAACAGGGAACGGTACTTAGCCACAGGGGCACCATTGATGAGCGCTCCAGCTTCCTCAATGGTGGAGCGGATTGCTTCACCACCGGGTACCTCACCCAAACCGGTGCGTCCCTCAGAGTCGGTAATGATCACGATATTTCTAGTGAAGAAAGGACCGTGTGCGCCGGAGAGATTCAGCAACATGGAATCATGACCGGCAACTGGAATGACTTCTACCGACGCAATAGTTGGTTGTGCACTCATGCGTTATTCTCCTGCAAGCTTCAGCGTGCCATCCACGCGACGATTCAAATTCCACGGATTATCGGTAGCCAATGGCTGTGGCAACAGAGCTTCTGGGAAGTTCTGATAAGCCACCGGGCGCAGGAATCGTTCAATGGCCAGAGTTCCAACCGAGGTGGTTTGCGGTGCAGAAGTGGCAGGGAATGGCCCACCATGAACCATGGCGTCACCCACTTCAACACCGGTAGGCCAACCGTTGATCAAAATACGTCCAGCCTTGGTCTCCAGAATCGGAAGTACCTGGGCAGCTGCCTGATGATCCGAATCATTCAGTTGCAAGCTAGCAGTGAGCTGACCTTCCAACTTGGAGAGGGTGTTAGACAGTTCTTCAGGGCTGTTATAACGAATCACTAGGGAGGCGGCACCAAAGATCTCTTCTTGAAGCACCGGATTGTTGACCAGCTGCTCAACCCCCGAAGCAAAGATCGCGGGGGCTGGAGCGTTTTCGCTCTCACCCTGTGTGCCACGGCCCAGCAGTTCAACACCGTCCTGGCTTTCCAGTGCAGCGACGCCTTCACTCCATGCGGTGTAGATGCCTGCGGTCAGCATGGTTTGCCCAACGCTGGTTGCGGTAACCGGAGCGATGGCCTTTGCAAAAGCATCCCCAGAATCACCTGTGGGGACAAAGACCAGACCGGGCGCGGTGCAAAGCTGGCCTGAAGAACCGGTGACGGAACCCAAATAAGCCTTGGCATGGCCTTCTGGGTCTTCAGCGAGTGCACCTTCGAAGAAGATGACCGGGTTGATGGCGCTCATTTCGGCGTACACCGGAATCGGTTCTGGCCGTGCCGCCGCGGTAGCCATCAGCGCGGTACCGCCGGAACGAGAACCGGTGAAGCCAACTGCCTTGATCGCTGGATCGGCTACCAGGGCCTGTCCGATGGACGCGCCTGGGCCGTAGACCAGGGAGAAAACACCGGGGTGAAGACCGGCATCGGCGACAGCCTGAGTGATGGCACGACCAACGATTTCACTGGTGCCAGGATGAGCGTTGTGTGCCTTGAATACTACCGGGCAACCCGCAGCCAACGCCGAAGCGGTATCGCCACCGGCCGTGGAGAACGCCAATGGGAAGTTGGAAGCACCAAAGACTGCCACCGGACCCAGGGGAATCTTGCGCTGACGAATATCTACGCGTGGCAGGGGAGTGCGATCTGGTAGTGCCGGGTCGATCCGAACGCCACGGAAGTCACCTTGGCGGACCACCTTCGCGAAAAGACGCAGCTGGCCGGTGGTGCGTCCGCGCTCGCCGTTCAGGCGTGCTGCTGGCAGACCTGTTTCGGCCATGGCGCGTTCTACTAGTTCTTCACCTACCGCCTCGATGTTATCGGCGATAGCCTCCAGGAAAGCAGCGTGCTTTTCTGGATCCAACGCACGGAAGGAATCAAAAGCTTCGGCAGCTGCCGTGGTGGCAATTTTCAGCTGGTCGGTATCGATCAGGCTGTAGCCCGGTTCTAGTGGCTCGTTGGTGGCAGGGTTGTAACCATTCACGGTGCGGCCGGTGCCTGTGGTTCGTTCACCAGCGAGAATCGACTGCCCGGTGAGTTGCTCGGTGTTGGTAGTCATGGTGCTCCTTGCGATTCGAATGATTGCCGGTTCAGTTTTAGAGTGCTGCTCCGGCAGGGACGATGCCTGCCTTCTGGATCAGTGCACTCAGATCTGCCAGGTCCTGCTCGGTCAGATCCTGCAATGGTGGTCGTACCGAACCGGAGTCGCGGCCGATGGCCTTGAGGCCACCCTTGACGATGGAGACACCGTAGCCCTTGACGCGATCGCGAATTTCCAAGTATGGAAGGACGAAGCGGTTGAGCTTTTCGTTCACTGCCACGCGGTCCTGGGCACGGACGTCCTTGTAGAAATCTAGAGCAAATTCTGGAACGAAGTTGTACATGGCCGAGGAGTAGGTGCTCATGCCCAGCTGCAGTAGCGGCAGGGCGAAGGTTTCTGCGGTGGGCAGACCACCGAGGTAGAACAAGCGGTCACCGTTCTTGGCGTACACCTTGGTCAGGTGCTCGATGTCGCCCAGTGCGTCCTTGAAACCGATGAAGTTTTCGTGGTTCTCAGCCAGACGGGCCACGGTGTCAGCACCGTAGATGGCGTTGGCGCGGTTATAAACGATGACACCGGTCTTGGTGGCTGAGCAGATGGCCGAAACGTGCTGGTACAGGCCTTCCTGATCACATTCGGTCAGGTAAGGAGGCAAGAGCAGCAGACCTTCTGCGCCAGCTGCTTCAGCGTCCTGGGCGTTCTGGATGGCTTGCTTGGTGGAGCCACCAGCCGAGGCGAGAACTGGAACGTTGGAGCCAGCTTCTTCAACAGCCATCCGTACTACCTTGGCTGATTCTTCCGGGGTCAGGGTGAAACCTTCACCGGTGCCACCGGCCGCGAACAGGCCTGCCACATCGAAGCTTGACTGCCAGGAGAGGTGCTTGCGGTAGGCAGCTTCATCGATTTCGAGGTTCGCATCAAACGCGGTGACGGGGAAGGAGAGCAGCCCGTCTTTGAGCTTATCGGCGAGTTCGTTAGGGGTGTACTGAGCCATGAGAGTTATCCTTTGCTTCGTCTTTCACGTCCGGAGACAGTGGAAAGAAATGTGAGAGTTGATCAGTTATTACTCTCAGCGTAGGAACACCCAGTGATGCCTGTCCAAGCCCATATTTGTATTGTTTGATACCTAGTCGGCATCATTGCCGTGAAGACTGTCCCTGACAATGTTGACCAATCGTTCCAGAGCAGGATTTTTTGATGTCCTGCTCCAGATCGCGTGAAGCTGTACTGGATCTTCACGCACCTCGGGCAAACGCAGATAACTCACCCCGGCAACACCGAGTAGCTTGGCGCTTTCAGGAACGAAGGCGATGCCGCGACCGGCTGACACCAAGGCAATCATCGTCAGAATCTGGCTCACGGTATGGCGCACATTCTTGTGCTCAACATCGATCAAGCGGACGACAAGATCATAAAAATAGCGTGCCTTGGTGGGTGAATGCATGATCAGATGTTCATCGCGTAAGTCCTCAAAGGTTATTTCGTGCTTGGACTGAGCAAGCCGATGCCCGGAGGGGACCGCTGCAACGAGTCCTTCTGAAAACAGCAACGTGGATTCGAACAGCGAATCATCAAAGGGTGGGCGGGCCAGCCCGAGGTCAAGGTCTCCGTCTAGCAACGCCTCGACTTGTTCACTGGTGACCATTTCGGCCAGCTCCAAGTGCACCTGCGGCATTTGCGTGGAAATTTCGCCGAGCAAGGGCCCGAGGAGACTGAACCCTGAGGCCGCAGTAAAACCAATGCGCAATTCGCCGAGTTGTCCGGCGGCGATGCGTCGAGCGTTATCTGGTGCGCGTTCCGCGGCAATGACTAAGCGTCGGGCATCTTGCAAGAAGGCATGGCCAGCTGCCGTGAGGGAGACTCTACGATTATCGCGCTCCAGTAATTCAACCCCCACCGTGCGTTCTAGCTTCTGGATTTGCCGGCTCAAAGGCGGCTGGGTCATGTTCAACCTTTCGGCCGCGCGACCGAAATGTAGTTCTTCTGCCACAGCAACAAAGCTTCTAGCCTGGTCCAGCGTAAACATTCAATACCTTCCGGGAATCATTCCATGCACATTCAGCCTTGGACATGCATCACTTCCAGTTTCTAGGCTATATGCGAGACCAGCAAGGTGACTTATCTCACGCGAGATAAGGATCTGGGTCACACTCACTCGAACTCGCAGGAGAAAATCATGAAGAACCGTATGACTCGTCGCACGATGCTTGGGTTAACCGCAGCCGGTGCCGCTCTGGCATTAACCGCTTGTGGCGGAAACGTTGGAGCAGGTAGCAAAGATTCAGGAAGCTTCCCCTCCGGCCCAGTGACCATGACCGTGGGTCAAGCCCCCGGCGGATCAACGGATTTGATTGCACGCGCCGCTGCCGAAGGGATGGCAGATTCCCTGGGCACCTCGATGCCTGTCGTTAATAAGCCAGGTGCCAATGGCGCACTGGCCACCAAAGAAGTTGCTGCCATGGAACCAGATGGCCAGAACCTGGTACTGCTGAATGCTTCATTGATCACCATCACGCCGCTGGCAGTTTCGGAAGATGAAGCGGTTTCCCTTGATGACCTCGACGTGCTGATGGGGCTCTCCCAGGATGACTACGTGATGGTCGCCAGCACTGCTTCCGGTGTCAAAAACCTTGATGACATCAAAAACAGCAAGAAAAAGCTTTCCTTTGGCACGACCGGTGTGGGGACCGGTTCGCAGCTAGCCCAGGAACTCCTACTGGCTCAAGCAGGCATCGAAGGCACCACTGTTCCGTTCGATTCTGGTTCACCGGCCTTGACCGCCGTGATGGGTGATCAGGTACAGGTATCTACCGTTCAGCTCGGTGAGGCAAAACCACAGATTGATGCCGGCGCCGTCACCCCCATCGTTGTCTTTTCCAAGGAACGCAATGAGTTCCTGCCAGATGTTCCAACCGCCATCGAATCCGGGTATGAGGTACCGGTGTCCCAGTACCGTGCCATTGCGGCTCCCAAGGGTTTGAGCGATGACGTCAAAGAGAAGCTAGTGGCTTCGATCAAGGACGCCACCGCGACTGACACTTACAAGTCCTTCAATGAAAAGAACCTTTTGAGTGCCCATGAGATCAGCGGCGAAGAGGTCGTTTCAGAATGGACAGAACTGGCTGCGACGTACAAGAAGTTGACTGAAGAGCACGGGATTTCGCTCACCGGAAAGTAATCGGTTAACTCCGCTACGTAACGCGAAAGCGAGAATCTCAGGATGAAACTAATGGACGCGAAACACGCGCGGCGCTCAGCCGAGGATAAGGCTGTTGAAGCAAAGACAGATCAATCCATAGAGCCAGAAGAAGCGCTAACGCCTGAAGAATTAGCTGCGCAATGGGAAGCCGAATCGCCGGAACCCGCTGGCCCGATTGCCAATCTGATTTCCTCCCTAGTGGTTTTGGGCTTGGGCATCGTAGGCATGGTGCTATCGGTCGGGCTTGGGCTGGGTAGTCCAGCCGAGCCAGCTGCAGGCATGTGGCCCTTTATTATTTCGCTCATTGCTTCGGTGATGGCCATCGCGCAGATCATTGTTGGTCGACGCGGAGGCAAAGATGGCGAGAAGTTCAGCGCGCTGAGCTGGTACGCAGCCATCGGATTCGGCACGCTGCTGCTCATGGTGGTGCTAATGCCACTGATCGGTTTCGAAATCCCATCATTGTTGCTGTGCTTCGTTTGGATGCGATGGCTTGGTGGCGAGCGGTGGAGATCAGCCACGATCTATTCGATCTTGATCGTTCTCGCCTTTTACGCCATCTTTATCGCGGCTTTGGGCACGACGATCCCTCGACTTTTCTAAAGCACGTAAAGGCTTATTCGCATGGAATTCTTTGGACCGGTCTTAGACGGCTTTAACGTCGTCTTGGATCCTACTAATCTCTTGTACTGCCTGCTGGGCGTCGCGGTCGGTATGCTCATTGGCGTACTGCCCGGTTTGGGCCCAGCAGCAACTATCGCCATCTTGTTGCCGATGACTTATGGGGTTGAACCCGTCACGGCGATCATCATGTTGGCCGGTATCTTCTACGGCGCCCAATACGGCGGAACGATCACTTCGGTACTTCTACGTCTACCTGGCGAAGCCAGCTCGGTGGTGACCGTCTTTGACGGTTACGTCATGGCTAAACAGGGCAGAGCCGGTGCAGCACTGGGTATTGCCGCCATTGGCTCCTTCATTGGTGCGACGATCTCAATTATCGGATTGACCTTCCTGGCCCCTCTGGTAGCTAGATTTGCACTGGACTTCGGCCCACCGGAGTACACGGCCTTGGCCATGTTGGGCATTCTGCTGGTGGCCACCATTTCGGGCGGCACCAAGATCAAGGCAATTATCGCTGCCGCGGTGGGCTTGTTCCTCGCGACCATCGGTCGTGATGGTTTCACCGGGGCCGAGCGTTTCACCTTCGGCAACCTCTCGTTGGCTGATGGCATTGACTTCGTGCCGATTGCGATGGGCCTGTTTGGTGTTGGCGAGATTCTTTACAACCTTGAAGAACGCCACCGGGCGGCGACTGCACCGGTGAAGGTCTCGAATGTTTGGCCTAAGGGCAAAGACATTAAAGAAGCTTCCGGGGCCATAGGCCGTGGCTCTGTACTCGGATTCTTCTTAGGCATTCTTCCAGGTGGCGGCGCAACCATCGCTTCCTTGGCCTCCTACGCAATGGAGAAAAAGACCGCGAAGGATCCCTCCCGCTTCGGCAAAGGTGCCATCGAGGGCGTGGCAGGTCCAGAGTCAGCAAACAATGCGGCAGCGACCAGCTCGTTTATCCCCTTGTTGACGCTCGGCATCCCTGCCAACGCCACCATGGCCATCATCTTTGGTGCCTTACTCATTCAAGGTGTCACACCAGGACCTCAGCTGATCAATAATGATCCGCAGTTGTTCTGGGGCGTGGTGAACTCGATGTACATCGGCAATATTCTCTTGCTCATTATGTCCATCCCGCTCATCGGCATCTTCGTGAGGATCCTGCGCGTACGTGCTGCGATCCTCGCACCGATTACCGCGTTGATCACCATGCTCGGTGCGTACACGATCCGAAATTCAATGTTTGACGTACTGCTGGTGGTGTTCTTTGGCGCTATCGGTTACCTCATGAAAAAATTTGGATTCGAACCTGGCCCGCTCGTTCTAGCTTTCGTCCTTGGCAGCTTGCTTGAATCAAACCTTCGCCGTTCGTTGCTTGTCCTCGAGGGGGACCCGATGGGATTCTTCACTCGACCAATTTCAGCGACGTTGCTCGTTCTGTTTATTGTTGTTGCCGTGTGGCCAATTGTTAAAGGCGCCATTGATAAGCGAAAGAATTCCTCGCTCGCTGCCTCGGTTACCGAAGAAAAGTTAAAGGAAAACGCATGAGCATCATCGTCGGATACGTTCCTTCAAGTGTTGGCGAAGCCGCCGTCGCGGCAGCGATTAGCGAAGCAAAGCTGCGCGATGAGACTCTGCTCATCGTCAACTCTTCTCGCGAGGGCTCTCTCGTAGATAAAAACACGGCTTCAGAAGAAGATCTCGCGCGTGTACTGGACTCAGCCCTGAAAGCTGGAATTGAAGCTAAGGTCATTGAATCTACCTATCGTGATGATCTGACAGAAGAATTCCTCGGACTAGCTGATGAGCATCAGGTTTCGTTGATTGTGATTGGTCTGCGTCAGCGCTCTCAAGTTGGGAAGTTCATCATGGGCTCCCAAGCCCAGAGGATCTTGCTGCAGGCCGAACACCCGGTGCTGGCGGTGAAGGCTTCCTAAGCTATTCACCTGACCCGACCAGCAGTTTTTGTAGGCCGTGAACCACTACTTAAGGTAGTGGTCCACGGCCTACTTTCATGTCAAAAAGACTTCACTGTCCAATAAGAATAGGTCAGCTATTCATGTGAGCCTGATCACAATACTTACCCCTGTCAGCATTGGTTTCATTCGAACCGTAGATTCTGCAGCGGGGGATGAAACCCGTGATTCCGGGAGTTTGGGGTTGGGTAGAGGATGTGAAGGGTTGCACTAATGCCGGCTAGGTATCAATGAATGCGGTTCGAGTCTTGGACGGGATGAATTGAACTCACTAACGTGATTGCTGGCACAAAGAGCTATGCGCCAGTTCACTTTTATGAATTGCTTTCGCAGCCTATTCGGTGCCCCTACAACTTTCCTTCTGACCGTCCACCCGATTGGAGCCACCTATGCCATTGCTCATCGTTGCGCTGGCTGTCGTTGTGCTGCTGATCCTCATGATGAGGTTCAAACTCAACGGCTTTATCTCCCTCATTCTTGTCGCTACTCTCGTTGCTTTCTGGGCCGTGGCCACAAACTCGCTGACTATCGATGGGCAACCGGCTGGTAATGCAGACATCCCAGACATCATCGCTGATGGGCTCGGTGGGCAACTGGGCGGTACCGCTATCGTCATTGGCCTAGGCGCAATGATTGGCCGTGTCATGGGCGATGCTGGGGCCGCCCAGCGTATCGCCAAGAAGATCCTCTCCGTCTTTGGCGAACGAGGTGTGCAGTGGGCCATGGTCATCTCCGCCATGCTCATTGGTGTCACCATGTTCTACGAAGTTGCCTTCGTGATTCTGGTTCCGGTGGCCTTCACCCTGGTTCGTGCCACCAAGGTCAACCTGTTGTGGGTCGGCCTGCCAATGTCGATCTCGCTGTCCACCATGCACTCCTTCCTGCCACCACATCCGGGCCCCACGGCAGTAGCAGGTCTCTACAACGCTTCGGTGGGTCTCACACTGGCCTACGGCCTGCTCATCGCAATCCCTGCCGGTGTAGCCATTGCGATGGTCTGGCCCCGACTAGCATTTGTGCGCAAGATGAACCCTCAGATGCCAACAGGTCTCTTGGCGGAAAAAGAATTCAAGGACGAAGAACTGCCATCCACAGCGATGTCCTTCATCGTTGCGCTACTACCGATCGTGCTCATCGCTGGTTCTGAAGTGGCTCGCATGACGTTGCAGCTCAGTGAACCGGTAAATAATCTCTTGGAATTGCTCGGCTCGGCAGAAATCGCACTGCTGATTGCCTTGATTGTCGCCATCATCGCTTTTGGTCCGATGAGCAACCGAACCATGAACCAGGTTGCCAAGTCGATGAGCGAAGCGGCTCGTGCGATGGCCATGATCCTCTTAGTGATCGGTGCAGGTGGTGCGTTCAAGCAGGTGCTCGTATCGGCTGGAATCGCTGACTACATCGCGCAGACAACCTCTGGTTGGAACCTTAGCCCGCTGATCCTTGCCTGGCTGATCGCAGTGATCCTGCGTATTGCTTTGGGCTCAGCCACCGTAGCGGTATCAACCGCCGCAGGTATCGCGGCCCCTCTGGTCGCCGCGACCGGTGCGTCTCCAGAACTGATGGTTCTGGCCACTGCCTGTGGCTCGATCGCCTTCAGCCACGTCAACGATCCTGGCTTCTGGATGTTCAAAGAGTACTTCAACCTCAACGTCGGTCAGGCCCTGGCGGTACGTACCACCTATACGACCACACTGGCGGTGATCGGGCTGCTCGGAGTTTTGCTCCTGAGCCAGTTCATTTCCTAAATAAGAAAAGAAGTAAAAAGCAGTGAGCCCCGAACGGACATCCGTTCGGGGCTCACTGCAATTGGTGCACTGCCAGGGAGACTATGAGGCGTTCAGAAAAACTGAAGCGTTAGGCTTCGGCCTGCAGTCGTTTCATGGAATTGGACAGGTGGATTCTCATGGCGGCAGAAGCCAGCTGCGGGTTTTGAGCGGCGATAGCTTCATGAATGGCACGATGCTCTGCGGCCACGGCATCGAGTCTGCCTGATGAAACGGAATCGGCTGAATCCATTCGGCGGCGCGGCATGGCAATCATGGCTGGGCCGAAATTCTGGACTGCCTGGCTGAAGTAGGGGTTACCGGTGGCACGAGCCACCGCTAAATGAAATTCAAAGTCGCAGCTCATACTCACCGACGCATTGCCCAGTGAAGCTTCGAAGCCCTCAAGTGCTGCATCCATGGCGTTCAGATCTGCTTCGGTAGCCCTGAGTGCGGCGCTGGCTGCTGCTTCTGTTTCAAATCCTAAGCGGTATTCGATCAGCTGACGCCGTTCCTCTAAGGTGCGTGGGATGTGCGTCTGCGATTCAGGCGTTGCTTCCGGGGGAGGGGTGAGCGCGAAACTGCCAGCGCCCCTGCGAGTGTAAATCAGTCCTTCGGCCTGTAGGCGCGTGATGGCCTCACGGACTACGGTGCGCGAAACACCGTGGGAGGCGATCAGCGTATTTTCGCTCGGCAGTTTTTCGCCAGCGGCAATATCTCCGGAGCTGATTCGTTCACGCAGGTGGTCAACCAACGAAGAAGCCAAATTCGGTTTCATGGACTGCATCCTTAAAGCATAAGCTCCGGTGTCCGCGTGATGCGGGCACCGGAGCCGGTTAGTCAAATAGTTATGCGCGGCCGAATTCCACGGTCTCGGTGGTCCAAGCACGTGCTTGGTCGCTGAAGGTGAAGCCCAAGCCTGGACGATCTGGAACGATCATGCGGCCTTCCTTGGTTTCCAGTCGTTCGTTGAACAGTGGGTCCAGCCAGTCAAAGTGCTCTACCCAAGGTTCGCGTGGGTAGGTGGCTGCCAGGTGTAGGTGGATTTCCATTGCGAAGTGCGGAGCCAGATCCAAGCCGGCCTGATCTGCGAGGGTGGCCAGACGCAAGAACTGGGTGATGCCACCAACGCGTGGGGCATCTGGCTGAATGATGTCGCAGGCGCGTGCCGCGATCAGTCGTTCGTGTTCTGCCACGGAAGCAAGCATTTCACCGGTGGCAATGGGCGTATCCAAGGCAGCGGCGAGGGCTGCGTGACCTTCTGCGTCGTAGGCGTCCAGTGGTTCTTCGATCCAGACCAGATCAAACTGTTCCAGCTTGCGGCCCATGCGTAGTGCGGTAGCACGATCCCACTGCTGGTTAGCGTCCACCATCAGTGGTACGTCATTGCCGATGTGTTCGCGCACTGCTGCGACGCGGCGCAGGTCCTCTGCGCTATCGGGCAGACCGACCTTGATCTTGATGCCGCCAATGCCTTCTTCAATGGACTGGCTGGCACGTTCCTTAACCTCTTCGATGGAGGCGTTAAGGAATCCGCCCGAGGTGTTGTAGGTACGCACCGAATCGCGGTGCGAGCCCAAGAATTTGGCCAGTGGTAGGCCAGCGCGCTTGGACTTCAAGTCGTAGAGCGCAATGTCGAGGGCGGCCAATGCCTGTGTTGCTACACCGGAACGACCCACGGAAGCGCCGGCCCAAAGCAGCTTGGTGTAGAGCTTGGCAATGTCGTTAGGGTCTTCGCCGATCATCGTTTCGGCAACTTCCTTGGCATGTGCGTACTGGGCTGGTCCACCTGCTCGCTTGGAGTAGGAGAAACCCATGCCTTCGAAGCCCTGCTCCGTGGTGATTTCTGCGAACAGGAAAACAACCTCGGTCATTGGTTTTTGGCGGCCGGTGAAGACCTTGGCATCTGAGATTGGGGTGGCCAGTGGCAAGCGTGCGGTGGAGAGCTTGACGTGGCGGATGGCGTCTGGAGTGTAAGTCATGGAAAGCGTGCTCCCGGGGTGAGGTGGATAACTTCTGAACTTATCGTACAAGTTATCAACTTATCTCACAAGTGATTTTCGAGGAGGATTTTGAATCGTTGTCAAAAGCGTTTCTCCCGCACGCGAACGCCCCGCCTTACCTGCGTTCGGCAGGCAAAGCGGGGCGTGGCTAATGAATGAAATAGCTAGGAAATGGGGGTGATTAACTCGCGCTTCTCCAGATAGGTGCGCAGGTTGTTCAGTGTCAACGAGGCCATGTCGGCGCGGGTTTCATGGGTGCCGCTACCCAGGTGTGGCAAGAGAACGACGTTATCTAGCTCTAAGAGTTCCGCAGGGATATGTGGTTCCTTTTCGAAGACATCTAATCCAGCACCGGCAATGCCACCCGAACGCAGGGCCTCAACAAGTGCCTGCTCATCAATGACGGTGCCACGGGCGATGTTGATGACAAATCCTTGCGGGCCGACGGCTGCCAGGACCTCTTGATTGACTAGCTTGGCCGACTGTGGCCCGCCGGCGGCGGCGACGATCAGCACGTCGGTTTCGGCTGCCAGGTCCACTGCAGATGAGTGGTACTGGTAGTTGACGCCGGGTTTCTGGTTTCGGTTGTGATAGTGGATTTCACACCCAAACGCTTCTAAACGGGTGGCGATGGCTTGGCCGATTCGTCCCAGGCCGAGGATTCCAACTTTTTTACCGCTGGCACGAGTAGCTAGTGGGAAGTTTTGGCCGGCGGCCCATGAGCCGTTGCGGACAAAACGTTCGGCTGCTCCGAGGCTTCGCAAGGTAGATAGGTAAAGGCCTAGGGCGGTATCGGCAACGCAGTCGTTGAGTACATCGGGAGTATTGCTGACGACAATTCCGCGTTCGGCGGCTTGTTTGGTGTCCGTAGCGTCGTAGCCAACACCGAAGTTAATGATGGCTTCCAGATTTGGCAGCTGAGCCATGAGTTCACTATCCACTCCGATGCGTCCGGAGCAAACGGCCACGCGAATGTTCTGGCCATGGGAAGCAATTAGGGCCTCACGTTCTGGCCCTGAGTCCGGGAGAACGAGGGTGGCAAATTCAGACTTGAGACTCTCGGCTACGGTCGGGTTTACCGGGCCAACTCGGAGGATCTGTTCGCCGGTGATCGGGGTGCTCTGTTCTTGCGCTTGAGCGCTGGTATGTGTCGGCATACCTGCATCGTAGGGAGCGTGATCAATTCACGTCCAACACGCAAATTAGATGAATCAATGCCCTTGGAGCATGGATGATCAATGAGGCGCGGAATGTAGCGTAAGTCACACTTTGGCTACTAAGGGGTAATGACGAAGTGCGCCTCGCGGACGGTTGTCACGGACGGGCAAGTCCTTGACCCAACTCAAAGCCCGGTCAAGGCTGTGGATACGAACTTTTGCGGATTTCCCGCTTGATCCACACTGCACATCGCACCGTCGCGAAGGAATCACAATGAACAATCGAAGCACTCGCTCCCGCCGCCTCCCACTGGCCCTGGCCGCCTCAGCACTCTTGGGCACCACCGCCCTGTCCGGTTGTTCGGTCGCCAATTCTCAAGAGAGTGCCTCCGGGGGATCTTCAGCTCCCAGCGACACCCTGCGGGTGGTGCTCCAACAGGAACCACCAACCTTGGAAGCCTGCGAATCCAACCTGACCAGCACCGGCGTCGTCATCCGTTCGACCATCACCGAACCATTGATCGAAAGAAATCCAACCAGTGGCGAACTGGAACCCAAGCTAGCCACCGAATGGTCCAGCAAGGACGATCAAACCTGGACGCTCAAGCTACGTGAAGGCGTTAAGTTCCATGACGGATCCGACTTCACCGCAGCAGATGCCGTGGCCACCATCGACCGCGCCGTCAACTCCAAACTCGGCTGCAACGTTGAAGGCTACGTCTTCGGCGACGATGACCTGAAGCTCAAAGAAGTCGATGACTACACCGTGGAAGTCACCGCAGCTAAGAAGGATCCGATTCTTCCGCTGCGCCTGTCTTTCCTTGAAGTGGTTCCAGAAGAAACCTCAACCACCGAAAAGGTCCGCGAACCCATTGGCACCGGCCCCTACCAGCTCGATGAATGGCAAGCCGGCCAAAGCATCAACGCCAGCGCCTTCGCCGACTATTGGGGAGATGCGCCAGAATTCAAAAAGGCCACCTACCAGTGGCGTTCCGAAGGAAGCGTGCGCGCTGCCATGATCACCTCGGGCGAAGCGGATATTGCCACCGGCCTGAGCCCAGAAGACAATATTGGTGACTTTGGAGTCTCCTACCCTAATAACGAAACCGTGGCCCTGCGCATGCATGCAGACACCGCACCCTTTGACGACATTCGTATCCGCCGTGCCGTGAACTACGCGATCGACAAGGAATCAATCGTCGCTTCACTCTATGGTGCACGCGATACGGTGGCAGCCCAGCTGGTTCCCGCCGGCGTCGTAGGACACAGCGATGACCTTCCAGCCTGGGAATATGATCCGCAAAAGGCTAAGGACCTCGTTGCAGAAGCCAAGGCTGCCGGCACCGATGTTTCGGCACCGATCAACTTCGTCGTACGCACCGCCCAGTTCCCCAAGATCCAAGAACTAGCCCAGGTGATCCAGGAACAGCTCACCCAGGCCGGTCTAACCGTGAACCTGAAGATGCTCGAAACCAGCCAGCACCTGACCTACCAGGTACGTCCGTTCCCTACCAATGAGGACGGGGCGATCATGCTGATGACCCAGCACGGTAACCAGGCCGGTGACGCAGCATTTACCGTGGACCAGTACATGACCAGCAAGGGCGCCCAGTCGGCCTTCGGTACCCCAGAACTGGACAAGCTCATTGAAGAGGCTGACGCCGCCACCGGAGATGATCGTCAGGCTGCTTTTGAAAAGGTCTTCAAGTACCAGAATGACGAAGTGGTGCAGTTTGCGCATATTGCCCACCAAACCGGCATGCTCGGCATTTCCAAGGCAGTATCTTACGAGCCAAATTCCTCCAGCGGCGATGAACTACGCCTCGCCGACGTCACCGTGGCCAAGTAATCAACGCCAACTGAAAGTACAGCATCATGCTTACCTATTTGCGAAAAAGGATAACCGCCTCCGCGTTGCCACTAGTTGTGGTCATCATCGGCGTCTTTGCCTTGGCCCGCATGACCGGTAACCCGGCGGCACTCTACCTACCGTTGAACGCCACCGACACCATGCGTGAAGAATTTGCGGCACGCAACGGGCTGGACCAGCCGATCTTGGTACAAATGGCCCAGTACTTTGGTGGGATCTTCCGACTAGATTTTGGAACCTCCATGCGTACCGGTGAAGACGCGGCCACCATGGCCCTACGTGCTTTCCCGGCAACCTTGCAACTGGCCGCTACGACGATGATCATTGCCATCTTGCTGGCCGTGGTTGTCGGTTCGGTGGCAGCCATGAAGCCCAACGGAATCTTGGATCGATGCAGCTCCTTCATCTCCATGACCGCCGCTTCCATCCCAGATTTCTGGCTGGCCATCGTGGGCATCTGGGTTTTCGCGATCACCCTAGGGTGGGTTCCAACATCCGGTGTAGTCGGGGCGGCAGCCTGGTTCCTTCCGGTAGCCACCTTGGTGATGAGGCCTTTCGGCACGCTAGTTCAGGTGATTCGTGGAGCCATGGTCTCGGCTCTGTCCGAGCCATACATCAAACTGGCTCGTTCCAAGGGAGCCACCGAGTACCGGGTCATTGGTCAACACGCCCTGCGTAATGCTGCAGCTCCAGGTTTGACCGTGGCCGGCGACCTGACCGTTGGCCTGGTCAACGGTGCAGTGGTTGTGGAGACAATCTTCGGTTGGCCCGGCATTGGCAAGCTCATGATCGACTCCATCATGCAACGAGATTTCGCCGTGCTTCAGGCCTGTGTGCTGCTCACCGCGGTAGCAATCTTCATCCTGAACATCCTGATTGATCTGGGCTACGCACTACTGGACCCACGGGTGCGGCCAAGTGCCGGTGCTCGTAAACGGCGTAAGGCTCGGGCCGCCCAAGGACCCACCCAAGGATCAGATCCACGCGCGCCTCAACTCGTTGGTGCCAGCATGGCCACGACCGAAAGCTTAAGGGGGAACTAGACATGGCAACGCTTGAACAAGCCACACAGCTGACAAAGGGCAAAAAGCGCAGTGACAGCCGAGTTTCGATGTTTACCATGCTGCTACGCGACCGCTTTGCTACCGTTGCTGCCATCTTCTTGACGTTGGTGGTGCTCACCGCGATCTTTGGACCGGCACTGATGGGGGATCGCGCCACCGCGCAGGACCTAATGTCTATGAACAAGGCCCCCTTTGATCCCGCCAATGGGTGGCTCTACTTCCTAGGGTCAGACTCCCTGGGTCGTTCGGTACTCGCCCGCATGGTGGTTGCTACCCAAACCACCCTCTTGGTGGCCGTACCAGCAGTGTTGGTGGCCTTGATCCTCGGATCCTTGTGGGGTGTTTGGGCTGGATACCACCGCGGCCGGCGCGAAGCAGTGTCAATGCGGATCGCGGACATCATCATGTCCTTCCCATCGCTACTTCTGGCAGTGGTCGTGCTGTTTGTGTTCAACCCATCGGCAGCCAATATCGTGCTGATCCTGGCTATTACCCGCATCCCCATCTACCTGCGTACCGCGAGGGCAGAGTCTGCAGAATTGCAGTCACGCACCTTCGTTGACGCTGCCCGAACCTTCGGTACCAAGCCCAACTCGATTATCTTGCGGCATGTGATCCCCGTGGTCACACCCACCCTGTTGACCCTGGCCACGCTCGAATTTTGTTTTGTGATGCTGGCAGAATCCTCGCTGTCCTTCCTGGGCATTGGTATCCAGCCACCGGATGTTTCCTGGGGCTTGATGGTCGCTCAAGGACGTCAATACCTGCAGACCGCGTGGTGGCTATCCATCCTTCCAGGCCTGGCGATTGTGCTCACCGCGGTGGCCGCCAATGTGTTGGCAGCATGGATGCGCATTGCCACCGATCCTGCTCAGCGTTGGCGACTGGAATTGGATCGCAAAAGCACCAAGGCCTTTGAGAAAGCTACCCGCCAGGCGGCCAAAATGCAGGTCAAGAAAGGCAACGACTAATGATGACCGAAATGTTAGAACCAGTGGCCAAAGAGCAAGCAAAGGACGAGGAAGTACTACAGGTCCAAGGCCTAGACGTTGATATCCGCACTCCTAAGGGAACTGTACGAGTCGTTAGTAACGTGGGGTTCAGCGCTCGCCGAGGCAAGACCCTGGCCCTGCTGGGGGAGTCGGGGTGCGGAAAATCGATGACCGCAAAGGCCATTGCTGGCTTGCTTGATCCGGTGGCATCCGTTGCCGGTGGCAAGGCCTATCTGGATGCGCAGGACCTGTTCTCCATGAACGGCAAACGGCGTCGTGCCGTTGCCGGTGAAGGGTTGGGCATTGTTTTCCAAGATGCGCTAGCTGCCCTGAACCCGGTCTACACCATCGGAACCCAGCTCGGTGAGGCCTTCCGAATTCATCGAGGGGCAAGTAAGAAGCAAGCCAAAGCTGAAGCCATCGAGCTGATGCGACGGGTGGGAATTCCGGAACCGGAAACCCGTGTGAACTCTTACCCACATCAGTTCTCTGGGGGTATGCGTCAACGAATTCTGATCGCTATGGCCGTGGCATTGAGCCCTAAACTGCTGATTGCTGATGAACCGACCACGGCACTTGACGTCACGGTGCAGGCTCAGATCATGCAGCTTTTGCGTAAGTTGCGCAGTGAAGAGCAGATGGCCGTGGTGCTTATTACCCACGACCTGGCAGTCGTCGCCGAAGAAGCTGACGACGTGTGCGTGATGTACGCCGGCAATGTGGTGGAGCAAGGTAGCGTCCAGCGAGTTTTCGCCCAGCCAACACACCCATATACCAAGGGGCTGCTGTCCTCGGTACCCACCGATGCGCACCGTGGTCAGGGGCTGACTTCCATTCCGGGTAGCCCACCGGAGCTGAGCAAAATTCCGGCAGGTTGCGTTTACCAGGATCGTTGCCCACTGGCGGCGGCGATATGCCGTGAACAGCGCCCAGAGTTGCGCGAAACCGGTCCGGGACAACGCTCGGCCTGCCACTTTTCGCAGCAAGTGGCAGAGATGAAGCCTAATGATGATTCAGCTCCCGGAGAGGATGCACGCTGATGAGTATCCAGACGCAGGCCGTGCCTGAACGAACTGTCCTTGAAGTTCAGGACTTGGCCAAAACTTTCCATGTTGCTTCCGGTGCTTCCGGAACCCGCGAGCTCAGGGCCCTGGACGGGATCAACCTGAGTGTTAAACGCGGTGAAACTCTGGGGCTGGTGGGTGAATCCGGTTGCGGTAAGTCCACGCTGGCTAGGACGCTGATGATGCTCGAGCAACCCGATGGCGGAACGGTCCGCTTTGATGGTCAGGATCCTTTTGCCTTGCGCGGTAAGTCGCTACGGGACTGGCGCCGTCGGGTGCAGATGGTTTTTCAGGATCCTTTTGCTTCGCTCAATGCCCGGATGACGGCAGGGCAAATCATTACCGAACCCTTTGCTACGCACAAGGATTTGTATCCCACCAAGGCTGCCCGCAAGCAGCGGCTCAATGAGCTGCTGGAACTGGTCGGACTGCGAGTTACCGATGCCGATAAGTCGCCACAAGAATTCTCCGGCGGACAGCGTCAGCGTATTGGCATTGCAAGGGCTCTTGCCTTGGGTCCGGATTTGATTATTTTGGATGAGCCGGTCTCTGCATTGGATCTTTCGGTCCAGGCGCAGGTATTAAATCTGCTCAACGATCTCCAACAGCAACTCGGTGTCAGCTACATCTTCATTTCCCATGATTTGTCGGTGGTCCGCCATGTCACCGACCGGGTGGCCGTGATGTATTTGGGGCGCATTATCGAAACGGGTACGACGCAGCAGGTCTTTGATTCTCCGTTGCATCCTTACACGGCCTCGCTGATGTCTGCTTCGCCCAAGCTGGATCCGGCGTTGCGACCAGCGAAGCGCATTGTTCTGCAAGGTGAATTGCCCTCTCCGCTAGATCCGCCTTCGGGGTGCCGCTTCCGAACCCGGTGTTGGAAGGCTGAGCCGATTTGTTCCGTTGAACGTCCGGAAAGCCGTGTACGAGAGGCCGATGGCAAGATCTCTCTGGGCATGCCGTCGATTGGTGTCAGCGAAGAGCAGCAGATCGCTGAATGTCATTTTCCAGTGGAATCGGCTGCCGAAGCTGGTTTGGCGGTGAGTGCCTAGAACACGTTAGGGACCGGAGTGAGAGTTATCTGTTTTTGTTGACGCTTCAAGTAAATGTTGTTATTTTGGAAGCATGACACAGCAGACAGATACCCCTCCGGTCCTATTCCTAAGCCACGGTGCACCACCCTTGGCAGATGACCAACAGTGGACACAGGAACTGGCAAGCTGGTCAGATTCTTTCGAAAAGCCCAAGGACATTTTGATGATCTCAGCGCACTGGGAAAATGCTCCGGTGACGCTCAGCGCAACCCAGGTCAAGAACGAACTCGTTTATGATTTCTGGGGCTTTGACCAAAAATACTACGACGTTCGTTACGACGCACCGCTGGCCCCTGAGCTGGCCAACGAAGTCCAACGACTCACCGCTGCTCACGGCCACCACGTAGCCCGCGACGAATCACGCGGGTTGGACCATGGAGCCTATGTACCGCTCAAGGAGATGTTCCCGGAAGCGGATGTGCCCGTAGTTCAGATGTCCATGCCGACACTGGATCCAACCGGCCTCTTTGAGCTTGGAAAGAGCCTCGCCCCGTTGCGTGATCGCGGTACGTTGATTGTTGGCTCCGGGTTCACCACCCACAATTTACGTTGGTTTAACCCGTCGGCTGGTTCCGATGCTGCGCCACCATCTGCCTCCAGCGAGTTTGATCATTGGGCCGAAGAAGCGATGGCTCGCGGAGACGTGGATTCCATCCTTGATTTCTTGCACAAAGCCCCGGCGGCTCGTGAAGCGCACCCACGCTCGGAGCATTGGGCGCCGTTGTATGTTGCGTTGGGCGCGGCCTACGCATCAGGAGGAATTGATGCTCAAACGGCTATTGACGGTTTCTGGTTTGGGCTTTCAAAGCGCTCGTGGACGTTGAGCTAGTCCTCAATGTTGATGGGTGACATGGATGCAGAGGTCGCTGATCCAATAAGAAGGTAGCCCAGACTTTGGGCAACTGACCTCACGGTAATTCAAGGACAACCCTGTATACGGTGTCGAATCAATGCAAGCGGAGTGCCCGATAGTTGAAGGCTATTAAAAAGTCCGTAGAAATCCATATAGTTTTTGAATGACTACCCTGAGTATTACCGAAGCAACCAGTTCCGGTTTTTCGGCGTTGGTGACAGCTGCTGAAGAAGGCCGTGGTACGGCGTTGTCGCGTCATGGCAAGGTCGTAGCCGAGGTTGTTTCAGCAGCAGAAATCGCTTAGCTACGCCAGGATCGTCAGGCACTTCGCGATGCCACGTTGATTATGGCGCGCTTTGCCGCCGATGGTGGAGTGCGGACAAGTCTCGATCAGGCCATGGAGTTTTTTAACTTGGACCGTGCAGAGCTTGAAGCGGAAAACGCTGAAGAAGCTCAGCCAGATAATCTGTGAATCAGTCTCGAGATCGTCTTTGCGGTGTTCAAGAAAATGCTGTTACTGGAAAAGCCATCTGAAGCTGGAACCTCTACTTAGCGCGTGGGTTCCTCCGGCATAGCTTCGACAAACGGGGATTTAGCGCGAAAAGCATCACGATCGTGATCTGCCAGCTAGGTGCTAAAGATAAATAGGTGACAAGATAGGTTCATAAGTAATGAGCACTAAGGAGTCATCGTGAGCTACCGAGTCGGTCCCGTAGATCTAGTCCCAGAAGGCGAATCACTATTAGTGGATTCAAAGGACAGCGGGGCAACCGAAGACATTGCGATCTTCCACGCCGAAGACGGTAACTTTTACGCTCTGCAAGATGAATGCACCCACGAAGTTGCCTCCCTGTCTGATGGGTGGATTGAAGACTGCTCGGTAGAGTGCCCCATTCACTCCTCAACCTTCGACCTGAAAACGGGCCGGGCACAGTGCATGCCAGCCACCGTAGATGCCCGCACCTACACAGTGAACGTTGTTGACGGTTTCTTGGAGCTCGACATCTAGATGCCCTCCGTACATATCATCGGCGGCGGTGTCGCCGGCTACACGCTGGCCCGAGAACTGGTGCAAAAGAACTACACCGGCACCATCAGCATCAGCGATTCACAGGGACTGCCCTACGACCGGCCACCGTTAAGTAAATCGCTACAGGTAGAGCCCTTCGCTCCGATCGCTTGGTACGTCGAACACGGCATCAGCCTCGTTCAAGAAGATGTACAGGAGCTAGCTCTCCCCACGACTGAAGATGACTGGATAGTCCTCGCCACCGGAACCACCCCAACGCTTCTGCAGGTTCCCGGAGCGCAGTACGCCCATACCCTGCACACCGCGGCCGATGCCACTGCTCTTGCTGACAAATTAGACACCGCAATGTTCGGTGTACAGGTGATCGTGATCGGCGCAGGACTGATCGGTGCCGAATTCGCTTCGACAGCCGGCATGCTCGGCGCACAAGTCACGCTTATCTCGAATTCGAATGCTCCGCTGGCACCCGTTCTGGGCCAACAGCTCGCCGAACAACTGCATGCAGATCATGCTCAACGAGGCATCAAGACCATCACGGGCACCGTAAATAGCATCGGGGCTGACCACGTAGTCGTTGACGGTGAACGCCTTGAAGCTGCCCTGATCGTCAGCGCTATCGGAGTCGAACCAGAAACCACGCTGGCAAGCAACCTAGGTCTAAGCGTCGAGGATGGCATCGTCGTTGATGCTCAGCAGCGTTCAATCAGCCACCGGCAGGTTCTGGCTATTGGCGATGCAGCCCGAGTACAGGGCGAACCTCGAGCAGTGCACTGGGAAGCAGCCATGGAAGACGCCGCTCAGGCTGCCGCCACCATTATGGATGCTGCCCCGGTACAGCGTTCGGTGCCTTGGTTCTGGACTGATCGTCACGAGATGCATGTGGAAACGGTCGGCGAGTTTAGCAAGGTGGCCACGACCATCACCCGAGAAAATCGTCGAGGCAAACTGCAAACAGTTTTTGGTTTGGATGAGCACGGCACGCTGGTGGCCGCCAGCATGGTTGATGGAGGCCTGATGGCCAAGGCCGTGAAACGTCTGATCGCACGAGGCATCACGCCGAGCATTGAACAACTCGAAGACCCAAGCGTGGGTCCTCGCGAACTAGGGCGGGATGCACGATGAGCACAGCTGAACCAGCGAAAATCCCACTGGCTTTGCAGGTGCCCACCCAACGCGTCAGTCGCGGGTGGATCGCGGCCGTCGTTACCGTACAAATCGGTATTAACGTCGGGTTTTTTGCGCCCATCCAGGTATTGCTCGGCCTACATGCGGAGCAACTTGATGCGAGTCAAAAAGGTGCGATCCTATCGTTGGTCACCGGTGTTGGCGCAGCAGTCTCGCTGGTAGCTAACCCACTTTTTGGTGCGCTCAGTGATCGCAGCACCTCAAGATTTGGACGCCGAATCCCGTGGGTTTTCTGCGGAACAATTTGTGGTGCGTTGGCGCTGTTGCTGATGTCCACAGCTCACACGGTCGGGGTATTGGTCCTCGGCTGGGCGCTGATGCAAGCGGCCGGAAATGCTGCGGTGGCAGCCATCTTTGCCGCCATCCCTGACCGGGTACCAGTAGAACAGCGTGGTGTGGTTGGTGGTCTGGTCGCCCTGGGTCAGACCTGCGGTTCATTGATCGGTGCAGTCATTGGCATGGTCGCTGCCGGTAACCTGGTCTTCGGCTACGCGCTGGTGGCCTTGGCTGTTGCTATATGTGCTGTGCCTTTTGTGCTGATGCGCCAAGATACTCCCTTGCCTAAGGGAGCCCTAGAACCGCTGAGCACCGCACAGTTTTTGCGTAGCTTCTGGATCAACCCACTGAAGCACAAAGATTTCGGCTGGGCCTGGTTGACGCGATTCCTGTTGTACTTAGGAAGCCAACTCTGCCTGGTGTATTTGCTGTTCTTCCTGCAAGACGCCATCGGCCATCCCAACCCTGCACAGGGCGTATTAGTACTGACAGCCATCTATGCCTTCTGCGTGATCTTCTCCTCGGTGATTTCCGGCAAGCTCTCGGACCGCGATGGACAACGTAAAAAGTACGTCATCATTTCATCAGTGATCGTCGCTGCAGCCGCAGGCGTATTGGCGGTATCCTCCACCTTCACCATGGCTATTATCGCCGCCGTTCTGTTGGGGATCGGATTCGGCGCCTATCTCGCGGTGGACTTTGCTTTGCTCACCCAAGTACTTCCTACCGCGGATTCGCGCGGTAAGGATCTGGGCATGATCAATATTGCTAATTCACTGCCACAGGTGGTTGCCCCGCTGGTTGCCTGGCTGACGGTGACGTGGCTGGGCGGGTATCCGACACTGTTCCTGAGCTCGGTTGTGGTGAGCCTGCTGGGTGCGTTGCTCGTGCGCAAAATCAAGAGTGTTCCGTAACCATGGCTGAAACAATTTCCTGGCTGGTCAACGACGCGCCCTTTGGCGTGACGTTTATCTTCTTCTTTTTCGGCGCTTTTATCAGGGGCAACGCAACCTATTGGGTAGGTCGAGGGATCGCCAAGGGTGTGGAGCACACCCGATTCCAAAAGCATCTACATGGCCCGGTGTACCGCAAGGCTCAAAGATTTATTGGGCGGTGGGGAGTGTTCGCCGTACCGCTGAGTTTCCTCACCCTTGGGATTCAGAGCGCGGTTAACGCCTCCGCTGGGGTGAGCCGAATGCCGTTACGACGTTACTTGCCGGCAGTGGCCTTCGGTGCGTTACTGTGGTCTGCGATTTACACAACGGTAGGAATGGCGGTCTTTTATGCGTGGCTGGCTCTGGACTGGCCATGGCTTGTCGGTGGCCTGATCCTGATTGGTCTTGTGGTTTTCGTCGTGCTTCGAATGCGATCCCGCAAGCGGTCCACGACCGAGAATCCGAATCCGGAATCTTCCCAAATCAACAACTAAGCGGTCGTATGATGATGTCACCGACCCTTGAATCTAGAGAGCAGGTGCGACGTTATGTCGTTGAATCTATCGAAGCGCGAGAACCGCACCGTGCAACTCGATGAGATTGACCGCAAACTTCTGGCACTGCTCAGCAAGAACTCTCGGAGGACCAACAATTCCCTAGCTGAAGAGTTGGGAATTGCGGCTTCGACCTGTCTTGCACGGCTGAATGCTCTACGTGATTCCGGAGTAATCTCCAGGTTCACCATTGAAGTGGACCCGCAGGTTTTAGGGCGCGAGCTTGAAGCGTTGATCTTCGTGAAAATTCGTCCAGGTGCACGTCACCTTATGGCCAATTTTGCTAACGAGATGAAAACGAAGCCTGGAGTGCGTCAACTGTTTTTCCTCGGCGGTGCTGATGATTTTGTCTTGCATGTGGCCGTGCGCAACTCGGCAGATGTCAGGCAGTTTGTCCTTGATAATCTTTCGGCGAATCCTGCAGTAGCAACCACACAAACTTCACTTGTCTTTGAACATGGGCAGGGCTCCGGAGAGTTCTAGCTCCATACGTAACCCCTTGCTGGCCAGAATTTTCTAGTAGCTGCCAGCGACGCCTCTGGGCGCTCTTCGAAGAAATATGCTAAACTTGATGTTCTTCTCTGAACGATACTGCGGTTCTTCGGCCGTCGAAGAAGATTCTTCGACCAAACGATCGAGCCAAATGCAGCAGTGAATGAAAAATGGGGAGGTAGAGAAGACGATGACTCTGGAAACTACGATTCTTACTGCAGTGGTGACTCTGATTGTTTTATCAATCGTGAGCGTCATGATGGTGATCCGTTACAAGAACGAACACCAGGCTGAAATTCGCCAAGCCTTGGTGACCAAGGCGCACAAGTACGGTGTTGCTTCACCTGAAGACCTGTCTAACCATGATCTGAGTATTCAGATCCGCGAGGCCAAGCGCCAGCAAAAGAACAAAAACAACGATTTGAAGACGGCATAAACAGATTAAAGTTTTTGGAATGACCCCGGGGAAATGATTCCTCGGGGTATTTCATTGCTGAAAGTGCAACATCCTGGTGCTATCTTCTATCTGGCCTATGCTCCCTGTCACCCAAATGCTCCATTTGGCCCCGGAATCATGCGGATTGCGTCACAAGCCTATGTGCGGTTGTCGACAAAAGGGTTCCGAAGATAAACCGTTTCAGAAATGATTGATATGGCTGGAAAGACGTGATGGAAATTAGCGAGGAGCAACAGTAATGGCAACGATCCCACTAGGTGAAGATATTCTCTTGGTCCGCCATGGAGCGAATATCGTTAAGCTTCGCCAGGATCGTAAGAACCGTGCAACCATTGCTTTCCTTCGTGACGGTCAGACCGATTCCGCGTCCAATGTGTCGACTGTTGCCGCGCCTGCCTTGACCCCTGCTGCGAGCATCAGTAAGGGTGCAGCAAAGTACCTGAACGATGAGGCTGAAGTGAGCCGCGGAGAAGTGCGCTCGCTGGTCAAGATTTCCTTGGGCTTTAGCGCCGTGATGGGCACCGTCTTCGGCGGGCTACTTTTGGCGCTCTACAAAGTTGGCGGAAATGAAGCTATTCAGTCACTGGCCTACATGGGCGGCGGCGTCCAGTAGTCTTCTACGACTCAATCTAGTAGCGAGAATCCAAAGCAATTTGGGTGCTCGCTATTTTTCTATCCTCAATCAGCAAATCTTCACCACGGCGCATGATCATAAGTACTCGTTTTTCATCTCTGCTCGGCATAGGATGGCGGCAACCGGAAGAACAAGGAGCAGGTCATGCGTTTTGTTTTGGAAGTCAATTTTGATACCGAGAATATGCAGCTCAAGCCGATGGAGGAGCTCCAACGGATCTTGAGTGACTGGTCCCAACGCGTAGCCATGTATCCGTTGGAGCCCGGTGCCCAAGAAGATGTCTTCGACTCACAGAATGAAGAAGTCGGAGAATGGGCCATTCTCGATGATTAACCTCGTCGTTTAGAGAACCAACCAATGGCGTAACCTGCTGCCAGCGTCACCAATAAAACTAACCACAGCGGCGCTGCGGTGTGGATGAAGAAGAACTCCACGCGCACATAGGTAAGGTTTTGCAGGATGAAAACCAGAGCGACAATCACCAGAATGATGGCCGTCCATTGTTTGGAATTTAGGGCAAAACGAGCTGGCTTGCGCTCATCATCATTCATGATGCCCTCCGGGTGGCTAAGAGTCCGGTAATCATTGCCGACAGTCCACGCTGGAAGGAATCGTCGCTGGTATTGATCTGAGTATTGCGTTGCGCCGCCACTGCTTGGGTGAAGTGTGGAGTCAGATCTTGATGATTGGTTGTATCAAAAATATCGTGCGGTGCAGCGGTGTCCATTGCGGAGCCGAAAATAAATGATTCCAATGCGACGATCGTCGGTATGATCTCGTTTTCTGCCAGACCGTAGTCTTCCAGGGCCTGCGCTACTCGTTCGTACATGCCTAAGGTGCGAGGAGAATCGGACACGGGAAGCACCGCGATGATAGGGATTAACGGGATGTGTCGCGCGAAGATGTTGCGGTAGTCAGTCGCCCATTGCATCAGTGCGTCTTTGAGTGGCGTTGTATCAAAAATCGTGACGTCAATGTCGGTCATCACCAATTCCTGAATCCACTGCATGAGATCATGCTTCGAATCCACATGGTTATACAAGGCGGACGGGGAAACCCCTAGTGACTTGGCGAGACGTTGCATGGTGAAAGACTCATACCCGTCGTCGGAAACCAGTTCTAGTGCGTTTGCGGTGATGCGTTCTCGTGTGAGTACCGCTTTACGTGGTCTACCAGCGCGCCTGGTGCCCGATTCGGCCATGCGTTTAACTTCCTGACGTGGGTTGCTTCACAAGTCGATGTTCTTCCCCTATGCTATATGACAAGTAAATGAACCGAATTCATTTTATTGTTTGAGGGAGTAGTTCATGGAACATCTGGAACGCGACGTAGTAGTCATCGGCGCCGGACCATCCGGTCTGACCGCGGCCTACGAGCTGAGCAAAGCAGGCAAAACCGTAGCCGTACTCGAAGCGCGTGACCGCGTCGGCGGACGTACCTGGACCGAAACCATGGACGGGGCCACCATCGAAATCGGTGGACAGTGGATCAGCCCGGACCAGACAGGCCTCTACTCTCTGATCAACGAACTCGGCATCGAAACCTTCGAACGCTACAAGGCTGGTAAGAGCGTTTACCTCAACGAGCAGGGCGAAGCCATTGTTTATGAAGGCGAAGATTTCCCTGTCGCTGAAAGCACCGTCGCCGAAATGAACAAGCTGATCAGCCTCATGAATGAACTGGCAGCACAGATGAACCCCGACAAGCCATGGGAACACCCACAGGCCGAAGAGCTCGATAAGATTTCTTTCCATCACTTTTTGCGTCAGCACTCTAACGATGAGCTAGCTTGCAACAACGTAGGGCTGTTTATCGCTGGCGGAATGCTGACCAAACCAGCTCATACTTTCTCGGCGCTCCAAGCTGTACTGATGGCTTCCTCTGCAGGATCCTTCGGCAACCTCGTTGACGAAGACTTCATTCTTGACCGCCGAATCGTTGGCACCATGCAGGGCGTTTCCAAGACCGTTGCAGAACGCCTGGGCGAAGGGATCGTCTTCCTGAACAACCCAGTACTCAAGTTGGAATGGTTTGACGGTGGCGTGGTGGCTCACGGCCAGTCGGTGACCGTTTCGGCTAAGAAAGTCATCCTGGCGATTCCACCAAACCTGTACTCCCGCATCACTTACGTTCCTGCCTTGCCACGCAAGCAGCACGTCACCCACCAGCACCAGTCCATGGGCCTGGTCATCAAGGTGCACGCTGTTTATGACACCCCATTCTGGCGTGAACAAGGACTGTCCGGAACCTGTTTCGGACCCGACGCACTGGTACAGGAAATCTACGACAACACCTACACCGGCGAAAGCACCGGCACGCTGGTGGGCTTCATCTCCGATGCCAAGGCCGATGCCATGTGGGAATTAGATGAAGAGGCTCGTCGCGCTGCGGTGCTCAAGGGACTCGCCGCCTACTTGGGAGAAAAAGCCCTGGATCCGAAGGTCTTCTACCTCTCAGACTTCGCAGCCGAAGAGTGGACCCGTGGCGCCTACGCCACCAGCTACGACCTTGGCGGCCTGTACCGCTTCGGACCGGCACAAAACGACAATGTCGGACCGATCTACTTCTCCTCCTCTGATCTGGCCGGCGAAGGTTTCCAGCACGTGGACGGCGCTGTACGCATGGGCCGACGCACCGCAGCACGCATCATCGCCACACTGGATAGCACCAGCTATGACGAAAGCTACGACGGTGTGCAGACCCTGACCGAGATCGATCAGAAGGTCAGCGCCTAGATCATGAAATTGCTCGTAGGCTATACGGCCGATGACCGTGGTGCCGAGGCTATCGAACTGGCTAGCGCGTTAGTTTCCGGTACACCCGAAGCGGCCTTAGAAATCGCCATCGTGTTGCCCGCGACCGCACCCTTCAATGCTGTCTACCCGGGTGGAGACCACGGATACTCCAGTATCCTCTCCGCCCAGGTAGACCAGTGGGCCGAACAAGCCCTAGCCATGGTGCCCGCAGGAATCGGTGCGAGTGTTGTCGCCCGATCAGTGTCATCGGTGGCCGAAGGACTCATCGACCTGGCCCAAGAACACCAAGCCGACGGCATCGTTCTAGGCGGTCGCAAACGACACCGGGCCGGATTCTTCCTACCTGGCGCTATTGCCAACGCACTACTGCATTCCTCGCCGGTGGCAGTATTCATGTCCTCGCCGCCGGCCCTAAAAACCTTGAGGAATGCTCACGGGAAACTCACCAGGCTTACCGCCTTTGTGGGAGACCGCCCCGGAGCCAAAGACGTCATCGAACAGGCAGCCCGAATCGCCACAGACAGTGCCCTGCCACTACGCATAGCCACTCTGGTTTTGCCTTTTGATGTTCAAGATCCAGAACGCGATCTTGAGGCGCATGTTCAGAGCACCCGTGCCTACCTTACTGAACTCACCGGCTCCATGAACCTGGATGTCAGCATCGAAGTGGTCGTCGGACGCAATTTGGATGAAGCCACCGCACAGCTCTCCTGGCAACCCGGCGACCTGGCATTGCTCGGCTCGGCAAGGCTGGCCACCGACCGCAAACTCTTCATCGGGCCTAAAGCCCAGCGCATCCTAGGCAATCTGTCCGTCCCTATGGGAGTCATCCCCAACCCCGGATCAAATAGTTAGCCGCTACGAGTACGCACTCATAACGGGCAACAATCTTCAAAGCACTGATCGAAAGGTGGCGCGGTACTTCTGACCGACGCACTCTCGCCTCACTAAAGCAAAAGGTAAACCAGCATGTCGCAAGATCAGAAGCAGGATATCCAACCTGCTGCCGCCGAAAGCGGATTGCACGATAAAGGCCTTTCCAAGGGCACCGTCGGGGTGCTCGGCCTCGTAGTCATCGGAATTTCTAGTATTGCTCCGGCCTATACGCTCACCGCGGGACTCGGCGCAACGGTGGCCGAAGTTGGCACCAGCTTGCCAGCCATCCTGCTGGCCGGATTCCTGCCCATGCTGCTGGTGGCCTTAGGCTACCGCGAGCTGAATAACGCGATGCCCGATTCGGGGACGTCCTTCACTTGGGCCACCCGTGCCTTCGGGCCCTGGATTGGCTGGATGGGAGGTTGGGGATTGATCGCCGCTACGGTGATCGTGCTTTCCAATCTCGCCGCGGTCGCCGTGGACTTCTTTTACATCCTGCTGGCCCAGCTAACCAGCCACCCGGAGATCGCGGATCTGACCAATAACTTGTGGGTCAATATCCCCACCACCTTGGTCTTCATTGCCGCTGCATCTTACATTTCCTACCGTGGCCTCAACGCCACCAAGGCCTTCCAATATGGGTTGGTTGGATTTCAGATCGGCGTACTGTTGCTCTTCGCGATCATGGCTTTCACCTCGGACCAGCCCTTTGACAAGACACCCATCACCTTAGAGATGTTCAACCCTGCCGGCGTTGAAAGTTTCTCAGCCTTTGCGGCAGGCATTTCTTTGTCGATCTTTGTCTTCTGGGGCTGGGATGTCACCCTGACCATGAATGAGGAAACTACCGACCCCAAGAAGGTGCCAGGCCGTGGAGCAACGTGGACCGTACTGCTAATCATGGCACTGTATGTCGCGGTCTCCCTCGGGGTTCTCTACTGGGCAGGTGTCGGATCCACCGGTTTGGGTGCAGGTAATCCAGCGAATCAAGAATCCATCTTTGCCGTGCTCTCCGGCCCGGTCATGGGGCCACTGGCCTTGCTGATGTCCTTGGCTATCCTTTCTTCCTCAGCTGCTTCCCTGCAGTCCACCATGGTTTCACCGGCACGAACACTGCTGGCGATGGGGTACTACAAGGCACTGCCTAAGAGCTTCGCAAAGATCTCACCACGTTTTATGTCCCCATCGGTCGCAACCTTCGCAGCGGCAGCTGCGGCTGCAGGTTTTTACGTCATCACCCGACTAGTCTCAGAAAATGCCCTGTGGGATACGATCACGGCGCTTGGCCTGATGATCTGTTTCTACTACGGTCTGACTGCCCTAGCCTGCGTGTGGTACTTCCGCGGTGAACTCTTTGCCAGCCCGCGAAACATCATCTTTAAGTTCTTGGCCCCACTAATTGGCGGCGTGGTCTTGCTCGTAATGTTCTTCGCCACGGCCTTCGAATCCATGAACCCGGATTATGGTTCAGGGTCAAATATTGGGGGAGTAGGTATGGTCTTCATCCTTGGAGTTGGTGTGCTCTTGCTGGGCGTTGTGCTCATGATTTGTATGCGGATCACCCAACCTGCGTACTTCAGAGCCGAGACCATCAAGACCCATAAATTACTCAAGTAAATAACCCCTGTAATCTTCCGATGAATCATCGGTAGCGAACCACCTGTGAGTACGTCACAGGTGGTTCAATAGGTTCATGGCTAACTCGGTACTTTTTATTTGCTCACGCAATGCTGGCAAATCGCAGATGGCTGCCGCATTGATGGACTACGTCTCTGGTGGAAAAATCACCAGCTATTCGGCAGGCACCAATCCCGGTTCGGGGATTAACCAAGAATCGGTAGCTTCTTTGGCACAAAGCGGTGCGGACATGTCCCAAGGCACGCCCAAGGGCATCGACCCGAAGGTGGTTGAACAAGTCGACCGGGTCATCATTCTTGGCACCGATGCTCATCCGCAATTAGATCCATCCGTCAACGCCGAGCGATGGGTTACCTATGAGCCGAGCGAAGACGGGATCACCGGAGCTGAGCGTATGAACATCATCAGAGACGAAATCGCAGAACGAGTACGTGGTCTGTTCCACGAGATGGAGCAGTAACAATTTCACGAGGACTCTTAAAGACCGGCACCACACCGTGGTGGTTGCCGGGCGTCTGTCTGGTGCTCACCGGATGGTGTGCTAACCAATACGTCTCCCTCATTAACTGGTACCAGCAATTTCGCGGCCTCAGCGAATTTGAAGCCATGCTGGTCATGGGTAGTTATCTGGCCGGCATGATCCCCGCGCTGGCATTTGGTGGCCCGTTAGCTGATCGATTCGGACGCAAACCTTTTTCGCTGATTGCCCTGACGAGCTCAATTCTTGGGTCGTTGGTGATGGCTGCCGGAACGCTGAACGTCGCTGGGCTTTATGCAGGTCGTATTTTCACTGGCTTTGGTATGGGCTTGGCCATGGTCGCCATCACCAGCTGGGTGAAGTTGCTCAGCCCCGGGCCAGCTGGCGCTACGCGAGCCGCCCTGTGCACTTCCCTTGGATTCGCGGTGGGTCCGATCGTTTCGGGCATCATCGTCGGCATAAGCGCACATCCGGAAATAGCCTACGCAGTACATGCAGTCACTGCGATCGCTTGGCTGGTCTTTCTGGCTGTGGCCAGTGAAGAACCAAAGATTCACGTGCCAGGTGGCAAGGTACTTGGTAGCGAGACCACAGTGGAAAATCGGCGCCGGTTCTATTGGGTGGTTTTGCCTTCTGCACCATGGGTCTTTGGCATGGCAGCTACCGGCTTTGCGGTTGTACCGGCCCTCAGCGATGGTGCTGGTGGCTCTAGTTTGTTCTACTCCACGGTGGCCGTCGCGGTGACGATGGGCATGGGAACCATCATCCAACCCTTCGTGCGACGGTTTAATGATGTTCGAAAAGTCTCGTTGTTAATGGCCGGGTTGAGCACCGCACTTGTGGCATTGCTACTGATGGTGGCCGTCTCGTTGACCGGTTCCGAGATACTGGGAGTCTTGGCATTTATTGTTGCTGGTTCCGCCAATGGAATCCTGCTGGTCGCCGGGCTGAGCCAAGTCCTCGATCTGGCAGGCTCAGCGGACGTGGGAAAATTGACCGGGCGTTTTTATACGGTCTGCTTTATCGGTTTCACGTTCCCTACGCTCTTTGCTATGTGGCGATTGATCGCCCACCCGGCACTGTTCATAGGGATTTTGGCAGTACTCTGCCTAGCATCGATGGCGATGGTCTACCGCGCCCGAAAGTACCTGACAGAAACCAAACTCGAAGAGATCAGCAGCTAATTACCACTAAGAAATTAGTGCTTGTCTTTGCTCAGCTTTTTCAGGAGTTCAGTGGTTCGGTATGGAATCACGTCACGCAAGATCATCGAGGTGGATGTGCGAGTAATACCCGGGCAGAGACGAATTTCTTCACTCACGCGGTACAGATCATCAGGGTCAGTCGCCGATACGCGGATCAAAAGATCCGTGTCTCCCGCAGGGGCCACGCATTCGAGGACTTCTGGAATCTGGCGCAGTGCAGCAATGGCTTCGTTCAGTGCAGCCTGATTCAACTCGGCACTGACGAATGCGCTGACGCCGCGACCCATGGAAGCTGGCAGAATTCGCGCGGTATTTGGGCGCAGAGCCCCTGAATGAGCCAATCGTTCCAAACGAGTCTGCACTGTGCCACGAGCAAGGCCGAGCTGCTGCGCGAGCATCATAATGGGCACACGTGGGTCAGCGTCGAGGGCCAAAAGGATACGTCGGTCCGTTTCATCGAGCTGATACGTATCCGAATTCATGTGCTTGTCTCCTGTGACAGGTTGTGGTGCGCGAGCGTAAGTACCTTCTACACATTTTAGTCAATATGACCAGTTGACCCCAAATGTGTTGCACGGACTGACCGATATTGTTGCAGGACGAGCAGAATCGATAGTCCGAATGGATGTTGTAGCGCTTAATCGTCCTTTTATGCACATAACCGTGCGCTGACGCTCATTTGACAGCCAATCACAGTACCCTGTTCATATGAGGTTTATGCGGTTGGAAGATGTGGCTGAGGAGCTGAATGTAAAGCTTCCGCAAGTTCGCGCCCTGGTCAAGAGCGGAGAACTGCCGGCCATCCAAATCGGTGGACGTGGAATGTGGCGTGTTGAGCGCGTTGAACTGGAAAACTACATCCAGCAACGCTATGCCCAAACACGTGAAGAGATCGCCAACGACTCGCAATCCTAGATCTCTGTTGCCTTGATGGCATACGCTTTCAAAGCATCACACACGAACCGCGCGTGACCGCCATAGTTTTTGGCGAACCGGTCATCGGCGACGTACATCTCTGCCAAAGAAATAACGTAGGTGCGACGCTGTTCCGGATCGGGGGAATCCAAAGGAGTCCCGGGTACTGAGCGCAACCAGCGAACATGTCGTCCCGCCAGATTCAGCGCTGTCTCGCTTTCAGGATCAATCTTGTTGTCCCCGGCGTCTACCCATGCCTGGTTCAATTCCTTTACCTGCGCAAAGAAGTCGGATTGCTCTTCAGCGCTCTTGCTTCGCCACCACTGGTTCGAAGAGTTGTAGGCCTCGGGCCCCCAACGCTCAATGACTTCTTCCTTGTACTGATCGTTAAATCCGTCAAAACTAGTCTCGGGTTTCATGTACTCTCCATTCTCTAATGCTGAAATGGTGCGTTCCAGCGTCCGAATCTACCGGTCAATGGTGCGACGCTGCACTTGTAGTTGCTGAATATGATTGGCCAGAGCCTCACGTTCATCGCGTTGCTCTTCAAGGATTTCCGCGATGTGTTCCAGCTTCAGACCCATGTCTCTGAGAAGCAGTATTCGCTGTAATCGAATCAATTGATTTTGCGTGTAAAAGCGGTACCCATTTAGGGCAACGTGATCCGGCACCAATAAGCCGATGTGATCATAATGTCGCAAGGTGCGACTGCTAATTCCAGCAACCCGAGAAACGTAGGAAATCGAGTATTCCGTCTGTTCTAGATGCTGCATTGAGTGGTTCATAGTTCTCAAGCTACAGGTTGACGTTGCGTCAAAGTCAAGAGTTCACTCAGGACTCCTGTGCATCAAAGTATGATTCAGCTCTCGTGGCAAAATGATGGGTTGAGAGAAAAGATTCAGTTGTCCATTGGTCATATTGACTACTAGTAATGGGGTCTGTTGCGCAAGATGAATTGTGTGTTGTTCAATGAATTCAGATGAAGTTGGAAAGGCTACCGCTGGACCAGCTACCACCTATAGCGATCGCCGACCACCCGCATCTGCCTCGTTGAACATGCTTTGGCCACCCACGCCAGAGACCGGTGAAAGCATAACTTAGTGGCTCGTGAGCAACCCGATGGGGTTAAACGCTCACGAGCCATTGCTATTCTCGACACGCTACTCGGTCAGCTTCCTCCAAATGTGCGAACGCCAGCGACAGTTCCCTTTGATGTACTCTCGGTGCCAATTTTGTTGACATACCCCATGCCGTTCGCTTCAGGCTCGGCTTGCTCTGGAACAATGAACGCGTAAGAACTAGAAAGGGCGAAATGGGTTCAATGCGACGCGTCTGGCAAAACTGGTGGATGCAAATTGCTGGTGGCGTCTTGATCGCGGCCATCGTTGTGATGCCATGGTTGTGGATCGGTGAAGAAGATCATTCGATCTTGCCTCTTGGCAGTAACGATGCTCTTGGATTGATTGTTGTCTTCGCCCTAACTTCATTGCTGGGTAGCTGGCTAGTTCGCCGAATCGGACGTGGAAGAACTGGCTTCGCTGTAGTGAACGCAGTCGGCTTGTTCCTTGGAATGTTGGCTCTGGGCGCACAGGGAATTTTGGCCACTGATCCAGATGCTTTCAGCGGGAATCTCTCGCCGACGACGACGAGGCAGTTGTGGGTATTTGGTGGCCTATTGGTCATTGGCCAGGCATGGTATTTTCTTAGTTCAAAGTTGCCACTGCCTGTCGCAACCTTGTTTTATGCAACGCTCACGGTCAGCGTTAGCTATTGGCTACAAATTGTCGCATCGTTGATCGCCGGGGCTCAGTCTTACTATATTTATCTTTGGTACACAGGGCCTGTGGTCCTGGGCCTGATCCTTGGATTTGTCGGATTTCTTCGCGCGATAAACCTGATCTTTTGGGTACTTGCCCTGGCGATTCAATGGGTGATGCCGGCCGTAATTGAGAGTTCTGCCAGAGTGATTCAGTCGGAAAAGACGAGTGGTCATGCATTGAGTGAATTCGGCAAAGAATTTGCTTCTTCGCTTGGAGAAGTTGATTGGCAAACCCCGCTGATTATCTCTCTTGCTACCGCTATGCTCACCAGCGTCATCATCGTGATTGTTCGTAAAGTGCGACACAGATAGCCTATGAAGTCTCGACGCTTGCGGTGTCTGAGGTGTTCGCCGATCGCTTCAACCTAGAATGTACTCATGGATGAACTGCGCGAACGCGATCCCGAAGAACTGGTCCAGCCCATCATTTTACGTATTGATAAAGAGGATCCATCGACTGAAGATGAAGGGCTCTCGGCGGTTTCTCGGGCAGCAGTCATCGCCTATCTGCAAGATCCGCACAACCCGGATTGGCAACGCTGGGCATCCCAAGCCTTTGCCAAGTCGGTGCGCCGTGCAAATCCGAAGATGTTCGCCAAAGTCTTAGAAATGTTCCCGGACCAAATGGTCAGTGAAGTGGGTAAAGCTCAGGCGGTCGGTCTGCCCCCGCTTCCGGCAGTTAACCTTCCCAAGCTTATCGCCAAGTTACAGGTATCTGGAACTGAGCTTCCCAAGAGCGATGAAATCTTAAACGCTAAGGTGAGCATTGCTGTAAACGATTCATTGGAAATGTCCACCGGAAAAGCTGCGGCGCAATGCGCACATGCTCTTTTCGCTTGGCTCACGGAGTCTGATGGGCAGGGCATCGAAGAATGGCTCAAGGTTCAGGCACCAGTGGGAATCTGTCACCTTTCACGCCAGGAGTTTGACGCGCTGTCGCGCAAGGCCAGCGGCCCGGTGATCCAAGACGCGGGGCGTACAGAAATTGAACCGGGATCTACGACAGCTTTTGTCTACATCCAGGAAAGCTAGTTTGTCATTATTCAGGTGCTGTCCGGAATTCCGGACAGCACCTGAATAATTTTGCTAGAACAAAGAACGGTGTTCTGCTGTGCTGGACTTATGAACGAAAACGATAAGACAGCAATGATTCAAACCGATCGTGAAGCACCACAGTATTCGGGCAGGGTGGACGGTTCTGGGGCCCAGCACTTGCGCTGGAATCAGCTCGTTACTGCCCAACAATCTGGGGATATTCAGGATTCGGTGGCGCTGCTAGGTTTTTGTTCCGACGCGGGCGTTAAACGGAACCAGGGACGAGTTGGCGCTTCGGATGGGCCGGCAGCTTTGCGTGCGGCGCTGAGTCCCATGGCCATCCATAATCAGCGTGAGCTCGTGGATTTAGGAGACGTTGTTGTTGAAGGCGACGAGCTGGAATCTGGTCAGGAACGACTGGCTGGTGCGGTAACACAAACGCTGAACTCTGGTGCATTTCCCATTGTGCTTGGCGGCGGACATGAAACCGCCTACGGCACGGGCCTGGGGTTGTTGCAACATTTGGCAGATGACCGGTCAACAAGAATCGGAATATTGAACCTCGACGCGCACTTTGATTTGCGTGATGAAAGTCAGCGAACCAGCGGCACGCCATTTTTAGATTTGTACGGTCAGATGGTTCAGCAGGGCCGGGATTTCCACTATGCGGTGCTGGGCATCTCGCGACCGGGAAACACCGTGGCACTTTTTAACAAGGTTGAGGAACTTGGTGTTCCTTATCTTCTCGACGAGGATTGCGAGCCAGCCCAAATAAGAGAGTTTGTCGCTGCCTTCCTTGAGCGTATTGATGTTCTCTACCTAACGATTGATTTGGATGTATTGCCGGCTAGCGTGGCGCCTGGTGTTAGTGCTCCAGCAGGTTTTGGTGTCCCTTTTGAGCGGATCCTCTCGGTATGTCGCCAAGTGGTCGCTAGCGGAAAGGTTGTCGTTGCTGAGGTCGTTGAACTGAACCCGCGTTATGACATTGACTCACGTACGGCACGCAGTGCGGCTCGACTAATTTACGAAATCGCAGTGGGGTAGGAGCGACACAGATTGATTGTTTGACCCCTCAAACATTATCCTATGAGTGAGCGAAGTAATTCGCTCATGGTGCCATGCAATGAAGCAGGCAACCGATGCAAACCATAGGATTCGAGGGGATAAGTGGAAAAGGCGACGGGTCGACGACGACCAGTTCACTGGCTAGCACTTCTGTTCCTGCCGCTCATTGTCGGCATGAGCGCATGTGCTTCGGGTGATGAAACCGATCCTGAGCGCACCGGATTAGCGGATTCACGACCTGTCGTGCTGACGACGTTCACGGTGCTTCAAGACATTGCCCAAAACGTCGCTGGTGATCATCTGCGGGTAGAGTCGATCACCAAGCTCGGCGCAGAAATTCATGGCTATGAGCCAACCCCAGATGATCTACGCAGAGCATCACACGCAGATTTGATCCTCGATAATGGGTTGAATCTCGAAGCGTGGTTTTCGCAGTTCGTTCAGGAGAATTCAGCGCCACATATCACCGTGAGTGACGGTATTGAACCCATCGGTATCGTTCAAGGTGAAGGAGCGGGTAAGCCTAACCCTCACGCTTGGATGAGCCCGGTCAATGTACAACGCTACGTGGAGACTATCGCCAAAGCATTCAGCGAGCTTGACCCTGATAATGCTTCGGACTATCAAGCGAATGCCAAGGCCTACCAAGCAGAACTCCAGAAAGTTCAAGACGACCTGATGACGGCGCTGGAAGAAATTCCAGAACAACAACGCGTACTAGTAACTTGCGAAGGAGCCTTCAGCTACCTGGCGCGCGACGCCGGACTGAAAGAAAAATACCTTTGGGCGGTCAACGCTGAGTCGCAGGCAACGCCGCGAAAAGTTGCCTCAGCCATTGATTACCTTAGAGATAACCACGTTCCTGCGGTGTTCTGTGAGTCCACAGTTTCCGATGCCGCCATGCAACGGGTCGTTGAGTCCACCGACGCGCACTTTGGCGGAACCTTGTACGTTGACTCGCTTTCTGAGCCAGGCGGCCCAGTGCCAAGTTATCTGGACTTGATCACGCACGACACGCAAATCATCGCCAGCGCATTGAAGGGTCAAACATCATGAACACGCAGAGCAACCCTGAACTGGCTATCAGCGTCACTGACGCCACCGTGCATTACGGTCAAGTGCTCGCCCTAGATCATGCGTCCTTGCACATGGGACACGGCACGGTCTGCGGGCTTGTGGGCATGAACGGATCAGGAAAATCCACCCTCTTCAAGACCATTATGGGGCAGATCAAGCCAGATACCGGAAGCGTAAAAATTTCTGGAACCGATCCATTGCAGGCGCGAAAAAACGGCAAGCTTGCCTATGTGCCACAAAGTGAGGCTGTGGATTGGAACTTCCCCATTTCGGTGCGTGACGTGGTGATGACCGGCCGGTATGGACAGATGGGCTGGACTCGTCGTGCCAAGAAAAAAGATCACGCAGCCGTGAACGAAGCACTCGAACGAGTAGAACTCACGGACTATGCTGACCGGCAGATTGGGCAACTTTCCGGGGGACAAAAGAAGCGTGCCTTTGTCGCTCGATGCATCGCCCAGGGGGCAAGCATCATGCTCCTTGATGAACCGTTTGCAGGGGTGGATAAACGTAGCGAAGCCACCATCACTAAACTCCTGCGTGAAATCGCTGATGATGGCGCCAGCGTGCTGATTTCGACCCATGACCTCCAAGCATTGCCAGACTTGGCTGATGAAGCAGTTCTGTTGATGCGCAAAGTACTCAAGCATGGACCTCCTGAAGAAGTCCTCAGAGCAGAGAACCTAGCCTTAGCCTTTGGACTAGACCCAATGAAACGAGACGCCTCATGAACCTCATCGAATTGCTTGCCGAACCGCTGAGCTATACGTTCATGATCCGCGCACTGTCGGTAACCATCATCGCTTCAGTGTTGTGCGCGCTACTTTCCTGCTGGCTGGTACTGATCGGCTGGTCTTTGATGGGCGATGCCGTCTCGCACGCAGTGCTTCCCGGGGTGGTCTTGGCCTATATCGTGGGGGCACCTTTTGCGCTCGGCGCACTCATCTTTGGGTTCCTGGCAGTGGCGCTGATCGGGGGAGTACGAGATACCACCAGGCTGAAGGAAGACGCCGCCATCGGTATCGTTTTCACCACGCTATTCTCCTTTGGCCTGGTACTCATCTCGGTAACTCCCAGCCATATCGACTTGAACCACATCATCTTTGGCAACCTTTTGGGAGTCTCCTCAACAGACTTGTGGCAAGTGCTGATTCTTGGGGCGGTAACCTTCTCAATTCTGATCCTCAAACGCAAAGACTTCACCCTCTACGCCTTTGACCAGACCCACGCCCATGCGCTGGGGATGAACCCGCGCCTGATCGGGGCTGCGCTATTGGGGTTGCTCGCCATGACCTCAGTCGTAGCGTTGCAGGCGGTCGGAGTTATTCTCGTGGTGGCGATGCTGATCATCCCAGGTGCCACAGCATTCTTATTGACCGACAAATTTTCCAAGATGCTCATCATCGCGCCGGTGGTGGCTGCGTGTGCTGGGATTCTCGGGGTTTACGTCAGTTACTTCCTTGATGCATCCACGGGTGGCATGGTCGTTCTTGCTCAGGGGCTGATCTTTACCGTTGTCTATCTCTTTAGCCCTCGTCAGGGGTTAATCGCTACGAGAGTTGCGGCTAGAGATCGGAGGAAATCTCTAGCCTCAGCACACCGAGCAGCTTGAGACTTTAGACGCGCCAGCGGAGTTTTCCATTGGCATCGTACTTACAGGTGTACACCTTGCCCGACTTCGCTTTTCCGCGCTTTCCTTTATCGGCATTCTTGCAGTAGGAGCCGGGATGAACGGTGCCCTTAACCAGTGATGGGGATTTCTTAGGGGCTGACTTTTTCTGGGTGTTCTTCTTCTGATTCCCCGCCGGCTTGATGGCAGTAACCTTTGCACCCTTTTGGTTTCGGCAGGTGTTAAGAACCTTGGTCATAGCGTTCTTTTCGGCCTTAGTTACCGAGAGTGCGTACTTCTTCTTGACGCTGATCTGGGTGGCTACGTATTGGCAACGAAAGCTTTTATTTTTCGGTAGCCACTCGGCAGCGTTTTTGTCGCCTTTCTTGCGGTTGGCGGAAGCATCGGCAGCGATAAGGTTCAAAGGATCATTGGCCAAAGCTTGGCGTTGAGATTGTGAAAGTTGTTGTGCACCTGAGATCCAAGCATTTTTCAGCGCAACCACGTGATCGATGTCGACGCTTCCAGACTTGACCTTCCAGTTGATCTTCTTGCTGGTGTACTTGTCGTGCAAGGTGCCAGAAGCAACGGTGCACTTCTTACGGTCTTTGAACTTCACCTTGGACATATCGCGGGAAAGGGTGTCTTGACGCTCGTCGCATTTGTCGCCGTCATAGTCTTTCCAACCGTTGCCGAATTTCTTGTTTCGGTTATAGCCAGTGGCTGGGGCCTTACCTTTGACCGGAAGGGATTTAAGCATGCTCAGTGCTTTGGGCCCATTGAGTTTTGGGCCCGGATTTACCTTGTTAGATTTGGTTGAAGCAAGCTCAATGTGCAGCTCTTCACTTGAAGTCGACGTGGGTTCAAGTACATCGGAAGCTGAGACAGTTGAGTTATCGGTATCGGATGGAACGCTGCAACCAGTTAGTACTAGGACTGCTACGCAGAGCAGTGCGAAGAGTTTCCTTGGCAAGGCAAAGTCTTTCGTGTGATGAAGGAAGCGAGTGATGGCCAAAAAGTACTGGTGAGTTACGCAGATTGAAAGGTTGAACTTTCCAGTATGTGAGGCTGATACTTACTCTAATCCAAAATCCGACAAATAAGCGTCGGGGTCATCGAAACCTCTGCTAGGTTCCAAAAGTTTTAGCCACCGCAACGGGGATATTCTGGCGAGTTAAGACAGCGCGCACTACGGCTTGAGGGACACCCAGACGGCGCTACTCGCGCGGGCACCTAGGCGTAAGGTTGGCTTTTCCCCTGCAACACGCACGTTGGTAGTCTCGGAAAAATCTTCGGCCGAGGTCACGTTGAGTTCCACGCCGACGTGAATTCCCTGATCCGAAAAATACTGGAGAAGTTGTGAATCGTCGTCTGCAATGCGTTCAACGATGACATTGCTTCCATCTCGGGCGTCGCTCAGATTGATAGCATCAGGGATGTTGACGCGCCCTTCCGCGTTAGGGATTGGGTCTCCGTGTGGATCTCGATTGGGATGACCTAGGAGTTCATCGATACGTGTCACCATGAAATCTGAAACCGCATGTTCTAAATTTTCAGCTTCATCGTGCACTTGGTCCCAACGGTAGCCGAGCATCTGAACCAAAAACGTTTCAATCAGTCGGTGACGGCGCACCATCGTCATCGCGTAATCGCGCCCCAATTCGGTGAGTGTGACGGCACCGTAGGGTGCATGATCGAGCAGTCCCTGCTGGCGCAATTTGCTCAAAGCCCCTGAGACTGTGGAAAGTTTCATTCCCGCTTTGGTCGCGATGACGCTGGCGGTGACTGGGTCGCTGGACCATTCGTTCAGTCCATAGATGATCTTGAGATAGTTTTGCGCACTATCTGAAAGCTGATTAACCGACACGCTTACTATCTTAGCCAGCTGTAAGTCTGCGGCGCTGATCCTCTCCACATCGATCAACGGCAAAGAAGCTGAAGTCGATGTTCAGGTCGCCGTGACGACCGTAGATGAGTAGTCTTCAAGTAAGCAGTATCAATTCAAGGTACCGGCACTTTCTGATGGCTGGGCGAAGAGAAGTAGAAGGACTAAACATGCAGCAGGACATCCAGGTCACTATCGTGGGCTCAAGCAACGTGGACATTACCGCGTTGATGGCACGTCTACCAGGGCCGGGAGAGACTGTGCTGGCAGATTCCTATCAGCTTTCGCCCGGCGGCAAGGGTGCCAATCAGGCACTTGCATCGCAACTAGCTGGTGCAGCTACAGAGTTCATCGGTGCGGTTGGCAAAGATTCGCACTCCGAGGTCGCGCTCGGCCAGCTCGATGAAGCCGGAGTGAAGCTCGACCGGGTGGCTCGTAGCTCCGAACCCACCGGAGTGGCGATTATCCAGGTCGACTCCGGAGCCGAGAACTCCATCGCAGTGGTCTCCGGAGCCAACGCCACCGTGAGTGAAGAAGCCGTGAAGTCAGCCGGAGCCCTTGAAGGCATCGTGGTCTTACAGGGCGAAATCCCTGCTTCCGGCATCAAGGCCGCCATGGATGCAGCCACCGATCGTATCGTGCTGAACCTGGCGCCAGTTATTGAACTTGAGCGCGACTACTTGCTCAAGGCGAATCCACTTGTGGTGAACGAACACGAAGCCGCATTGATCTTGGCGCAGCTTGATGGCAGTGAAACCATCAGCACCGAGAGTGAACCGGTGATTGCGCAAAAACTGATGGATCGTGGATTGGCTTCGCTTGTCATCACCCTTGGTGCCAACGGTTGCCTCGTAGCTGAGCCGGATTCACAGATTCAACAGCTATCGGCAGTGAAGGTCAGCGCGGTGGATACCACCGGTGCCGGTGACGCCTTTACGGGTGCTGTGGCAGCCCGATTAGCCAACGGAGATGACCTAGCTCAGGCAGCAGAATTCGCCGGCAAATTTGCCGCCCTGACCGTGCAAGCCCACGGTGCTCAGGCTTCCTATCCAAGGAACCTTGAAAACCTCTAGAACTACGAACTATGTAAGCCCTCAAGGGAGCCTTTGTGCTGAAATCCGAAATTCTCAACGCGCCGCTTAATGGTGCGCTGGCTACTTAGGCTTGCCGATGCCCGACGCACCGGCGAATCCACTCCCTCTGAGAATGTCATTTTGCATCACGGCGTAGCTTTCGAGTGCTCCAGACACAGCGGGTGTCTGCTTTTGCTGGTACTGGACTTCTTGAATCTTGGTGCTGGTCAAAGGCAGGCAGCACACACTCCTGCACTCATACCCTTTGAAGGTTTCTTAGCTTTCAGAAATCAACTGGCTCGTACATTATCCGCGGTGGCTTTATCCAGCTCTTCCAACAAGCCAGTCAGCTCTTCCAGAGTTGGTGGCATTGCTCCAGAATGACGCACCGCCAATGCTCCTCCAGCCACCGCGCCACGCCCGAGCTGTTCCAACTGTGTTGCACATAGCGCAGTAGTTCCTTGGGCCAGCAGACCGAAAAGCAGTGAAGACATGAAGGAATCGCCGGCGCCGATAGTATCGGCTACTTCGCTGCGCACGGCAGGGATTTCTATTTGCTCGGCGCGAGTGGTTAGCACCGCACCGTCGGCCCCGCGGGTTAGCACCACCAGCGTTGGGCCGAGCTCAAGAATTGTGCTGGCCACGGCCTCCAGACCAAGCCCTGGGTATAGCCAGTGAGAATCTTCGTCGCTGAGTTTCACCACATCGCACGATGACGCAGTACGTTCAAATGTCGCCAGTGCCTTTCTATGTTCGCCGAGCAGGGCAGGCCGAATATTTGGATCATAGGTCACCAAAGCGTGGCCTTTGGCTTGGGATAAAATGGATGCGACCACTTCGGCGCCGGGCTCCAGAAAAGTACCGATGGATCCGGCGTGCACAATCCTTGGCATCGGGTCCAGCCAGTATGGTGCTAGGTCCCAGACGATATCAAATTCATAGCGGGCCGAACCATCGGTGGCCAATAGCGCGGTAGCTGAGGCTGTGCGGTCCAGATTTATGCACCCAGACCTTAACTTAACGTTGGCGGTGCCTAGATGGTCCTGAATTCTTGAGCCAAACTCGTCATCTCCCAGCGCTGTAAGTAATTCGGTGTCAACGCCGAGTCGGCCCAAACCAAAGGCCACATTGGCCGGCGATCCGCCGGGATGGGAAATGGTTCCCTGATCGGTCGCGACAATATCGATCAGGGCTTCGCCGATGACCAGTATCTTAGGGGAATCAGCGTGTGTGTGGGCGGTATTCATCAGGGATCTCTCTACTGTGCGACGTGTCGTGATGTTTTGGCGGAAGGCTATGGCCGAGAAGTAGGCACTGCACACGGCGTTTTCCGTGCGCAGTGCCCATGAATATTATTGGGCTTCGGTCGGCCTTAGGCGCTGGCTGCACCGGTCATGATCGCTACCGCGTCGGTCATGCTGTGTGACTGAGGTGTAATTGTGGCCGCGCACTTTCCCAGGCGCTGGATATGAATACGGTCGGCGACGTCAAAAACGTGTGGCATATTGTGGCTGATCAAGATCACCGGCAACCCACGCTCACGCAGATCACGCACGAGTTGGAGCACTTGATTTGATTCTCGCACACCTAGCGCCGCAGTAGGCTCATCAAGGACAACGACCTTGGAACCGAAGGCTGCCGCGCGAGCCACGGCAACCGCTTGGCGCTGACCACCGGAGAGGTTCTCCACAGGAACAGTGACATCCTGAAGGGTAGAGATGCCCAGGCGCGTCAGTTCTTCACGCGCCTGCTTACGCATCCCCTTGCTATCGAGCATTCGCAATACGCTGCCCAACAACCCGGGCTTGCGGGTTTCGCGACCTAAGAACAGATTGGATGCCACATCCAAGGCGGGAGAAACCGCTAAATTCTGGTATACGGTTTCAATCCCGTGAGCGCGCGCATCCTGCGGACGCTTGAATGCGACCTGTTCTCCGGAAACATAGAGCTCACCGGAATCCGGTACCTCGGCACCGGTCAAGCATTTGATCAAGGTGGACTTTCCGGCTCCGTTATCACCGATGACCGCGAGTACTTCGCCAGGATATAGATCGAGGCTTACACCGTCCAGACCAACCACGCGGCCGAAGGTCTTGACCAGGTTGCGGGCCCGAAGGATTGGTTCGCGGGTATCAACTTTAGAAGTTACTGATTCAGTCATGGTCATGACTTCGCCTTTCGAATCCACTGGTCAACCGACACAGCAACGATGATCAAGATACCTACGGCTAGGGTTTGGTAGAGCACGTCTAGGCCGGCAAGCGACAGGCCGTTGCGGAAGACACCGACAATCAGTGCTCCGAGCAAGGTGCCCCAGACTGAACCGCGACCACCGAAGAGGCTGGTTCCACCGATCACCACGGCTGTGATTGAGTCGAGGTTCAAATCTAGACCCGCGTTGGGGCTCGCGGAATTAGTGCGGCCGATCTGCAACCAAGCGCAAATCGCTAGGACCGCACCAGCAGCGAGGTACACGCTCATCAAAACGCGGTTCACTGGGATACCGGCCAGACGGGCTGCTTCCTTATCGTCACCCACGGCGTAGACGTGTCGACCCCAGGCGGTCTTGCCAAGGATGTAGGCGATTACTAAGTACAAAGCCAACATGACGATCACGCCGGTGGAGATACGCACCGAACCGATCGGGAAGGTAGTCCCGGTCCAGGTCAACAATGCAGGCATATCACTGCCGCGGACCGTAGCACCGTGCGAGTAGAGCAACGTCAGGGCCAGATAGACGTTGAGGGTTCCTAGGGTGACGATGAATGGTGGCAGCTTGAAGCGGGTTACCAAGAAACCATTAATTGCCCCTGTCGCAAGACCAGCCAACAGACCGATCAGCAGAGCAAGAAGGGCGGGAATTCCCTGATTTACTGCCGTCTGCGCCATGACCATCGAGGCCAAGATCATGCCAGCACCTACCGACAGGTCAATGCCGGCTGTGAGGATAATTAACGTCTGTGCGATGGCGATCGTGCCAACCACCGAGACTTGCTGGGTGATTAGCGACAGGTTTTCTACGCGCAGGAAACGCTCGTTGAGTAGTCCGAAGACGATTACCGAAATAATCAGCACGAGTGCTGGGCTTAACGCTGGGTAGCGGTGCAGGGCTTGTCGTACCTTACCCAGTGTTGTTTGGCGGTCAAGGAATTCTTCGGCTAGGTCAACTTTCCCAGCGTTGGGGGGACTGACGGTATGTTGCTGTGTCACGATTAATCCTGATCTTTAGGTCGGTGCAATCCGCGGGGCTACTTGCCCCAGCAGATTTCTGATGCTTCCGCAGCGTCGATGCTCTCCACACCGCTCACCTTTTCTTCGGTAACCAGTTTGCTGCCGGTGTTGAAGAAGTCCAGGCCGTCGGAGGTCTCTGGCTTCTCGCCGGTTTCGGCCAGCTTGGTGATCGCTTCGACACCCAGCTCAGCCATCTTCACCGGGTACTGCTGCGCAGTGGCATCGATGATGCCCTCCTTGACGTTGGAAACACCCGAGCAGCCACCGTCGATGGAGACCACGAGGGTGTCCTTCTCCTTGCCCGCGGCCTTCAGCGCCTCGTAAGCGCCGGCAGCGGCTGGTTCGTTGATGGTGTAAACGACATTGATATCCGGGTTGGCAGCCAACAGGGTTTCCATTGCGGTGCGGCCGCCGTCTTCGGCGCCCTGGGATGCCTGGTTGCCTGCGATTTCGTAATCGCCGCCCTTGCCACCGGTGTACTTGCCCGATTTGGCTTCGTCGCCGTTGACCTTTTCGTCAGCGGTGTCGATGCCCAGGCCCTTGAGGAATCCTTGGTTACGGGTGGAGTCCACGGAGACGAGCTTGTCATCGAAGAGGTCGACCATGCCGATGACGGCCTTTTTGCCGTCCAGCTTCTCGGCGGTCCACCGGCCGATCTGCTCACCAGCGGCGAAGTTGTCGGTGGCGAAGGTGATGTCAGCGGCATCGGCAGGATCTGGCGGGGTGTCCAGTGCGATGACGTAGAGGCCGGCATCGCGGGCCTTCTTCAGCGCGTCGACCACCGAGGGGCCGTTCGGGGTGATCAAGATTCCCTTGTCGCCGTCGGAGATGGCGTTTTCGATGGCCTGGATCTGGGTGGCTTCGTCGCCATCGGATTTTCCGGCGGCCAGTTTCAGATCCACGCCGCTGGTTTCAGCTGCTTTCTTGGCGCCGTCCTGCATGGAAACGAAGAATGGGTTGGTGGTGGTTTTAACGATCAGCGAGACACCGACATTGCCGTCGTCCGATGCGTCTGCGGATGAATCACCCGAGCAGGCGGACAGCGACAGGGCGGCGAGCCCCAAGACTGCTCCTGCTGCCAACATGCGGGTGGTGCGGGTGCGACGAGTGGTAAAACTTGCCATTTGGTGCTCCTTTGCGAGTGGGCTTCACTGATGCCCTGACAACGTGATCATGTAGAATGTAAGCTGGATCACAAACGGTAGTCAATAGAAAGAAGAAAAGATTTGACAACGATGTCAAAACCCAGTGTCGGCGGCGGGGCTAAAACCCGCCCAACTATGCGACATGTGGCAGCTTTGGCCGGCGTTGGCATCAAAACTGTTTCACGCGTCATGAACGAGGAACCTGGAGTCTCTGAGTCCACCAGAGAGAAGGTTCTGCTCGCTTCAAAGCAGCTGAACTATGAATTGGATGTCACCGCAGGAAGCTTGCGCCGCTCAAGCAGGCGCACCCAAACGGTGGGCCTGCTGCTTCCCAGCGTCTCCAACCCATTCAGTGCCGAAATCCATCGGGCCATGGAAGATGCACTGAGCCTGAAGGGCGTAGCAGTTTTTGCTGCCAGCCTGGACGATGAGCCCGAGCGTGAAGAGGCGATGGTCCGCGCGTTCCTCGGGCGCCGTGTTGACGGCATGGTGCTCACGCCCATCGCGAGCAATCAGGCTCATGTGATCCCGGAGCACTCCCGGGACTTGCCGGTGGTTTTCATTGACCGCGAACCGGCAGGTCTTACGGCGGACGCCGTGGTGACGGACAACGCCGTGGGTGGCGCCAAGGCGGCACGGCATTTATTCGACGTCGGACATCGGAAGATTGCTTATCTCGGTGACCGAACGGATATCCAAACAGCGCGGGAGCGTCGCCGGGGGTTCATCGACGCGCTGGGTGAACTTGGTGTTTCGACAGCCAGTGTTCCCGTGAGGGAGAACCTGCATGATGTTGAAAGCGCCCGGCTTGCAGCCGTTGAAATCCTCACCTCCAGTGATCCGCCCACGGCCTTGTTCTCCAGCCAGAACCTTGTGACCTTCGGGTGCATGAGGGCCCTGCGCGAACTGGGGTTAAGCCACACGGTGGCACTGGTCGGATTCGATGACTTCACGCTCTCGGACATGATGGACCCGGGGGTTACCGTGATCGCCCAGCACCCGGAAAAGATCGGCGCGCTGGCTGCCGAGCGGCTCATGGCCAGGATTGAAGGCGATATCCAGCCGCCCAAAACCTACATTATTGAAACCACCTTGATTATTCGCGGCTCCGGGGAAATCCGGCCCGCAAGCTAATCGCCTCACCCGCTAGGAAGGACAATCCGTGGAGCAGAAGACCCTCTATGCAGAATTCACTGTCAAGGAAGGCAGTGAAGCACGCGTGGCAGAAATGATGAATGAACTTGCGCAGAAGGTGCGCGAAGAACCAGGGAATATCCTCTTCCATCCCTACGTACGCGAAGAACGGCCACGCGAATACTTCGTCTTCGAGATCTACGCCGACGAGCAGGCATTCCAGGAGCACATTACGGCCGACTACGGTGCGGTCTTCAATGGCGAGCTCGCCGAGCATATCGAAGGAGACGCCTCGGAATTGACGTGGCTTCGCCCGGTCGAATAGCAGGTCATAGAGCCAGGACAGAGCCTCGCCAGCGGTGGCTGGTGGGGCTAATTTTCATGCAAAAATTAGCCTCTGACCTGTAAAATAATACTTTTCGGGGACTCTTGAATTGTCTGCTGGACTTCGCTTACAGTCCTTGCTGTCGACAACGTTGTCCACAACGTCGCCCTTCAACCAGAGAGTCCAGCGATGCCTCAATGTACTGCTCGAACTAAGCAATCGATCTCGCTTGTCACCGCCGCCAGCCTGTGCTTGGGCGCGGGGCTAATCAGCGCTATGCCAGCTGCCGCCGCAGAACTGGGTGATGAACCCTACCGTCCCGGGATCCACTTCAGCCCAGAAAAGAACTGGATGAACGACCCCAACGGCATGGTTTATTACAAGGGCGTCTACCACCTGTACTTCCAGCACAATCCCAAAGGCAATGTCTGGGGAAATATGTCCTGGGGGCACGCCACCTCCAAGGACCTGGTGCACTGGGAACAACAGCCCCTGGCCATTGCGGGCGATGCAGAAGAAGACGTATTCTCGGGCAGCGTTGTCGTAGACGCCAAAAACACCTCAGGGCTTGGCACCGCCAAGAATCCGCCACTGATTGCCGTCTACACCAGCGCATACAAGGCAGGATCCGAACATGCCGGACTGCAAGCGCAATCCCTGGCCTACAGCCTGGATGACGGGCTGACCTGGACCAAATACAAGAACAACCCAGTGCTCAACCGCAACTCGGCCAACTTCCGCGACCCCAAAGTCTTCTGGTACACCGGCAAAGACGGCCAGGGCTACTGGGTGATGACGGCGGTGGAAGC